>CDZG01042026.1_pt1 | contig 49872 bp, 51 predicted proteins | sample 557741 | NCBI WGS metagenome assembly CDZG01 (sample SAMEA3182086, study PRJEB8094) | gut metagenome | biome: human; feature: gut; material: Stool; isolation source: human stools | place: Canada | collected 2013-01-21
GCACGCTTACTTACCGTGTCCGCGAGTTTGATGCGCGGCATCAAACTCCAACGTGAAACCGAGGTTGAGCACGGTATGACGTTAATTTGTGACTGCACGCTTACTTACCGTGTCCGAGAGAATGACGCAGCGCGTCATTCTCCGACGTAAAACGGAAACTGAGCACGGTATGACGTTAATTTGTGACCGCACGCTTACTTACCGTGTCCGAGAGAATGACGCAGCGCGTCATTCTCCGACGTGAAACGGAAACTGAGCACGGTATAACGTTAATTTGTGACCGCACGCTTACTTACCGTGTCCGCGAGTTTGAAGAACATGGTATAACATCTGGCTCAATTTGTACGTTCACTTACCATGTTCCCGAAAACGGAGCCCCGCTCCGTTTTCCAACGTGAGTTCGGCCTTGAACAAGGCGTCAAACTCCAACGTGAAACCGGGGACGAGTACGGTATTACATTAGTTTGTAGTCGCACGTTCATTTACCATGCTCCCAAAATCGGAGCGGCACTGCGCTTTTCGACGCAGGTACGACTTTGCGCGAGGCGCTTTCTCCGACGTGAGCCGGAATGCGTCCGCATCCATGTTTCTCCGCGGCTGGCGGAGCATTGATTTTTCAGCTTAAGCGCGGGTTTCCCCGCTTTATGATCTACTTATGCACGGAGGTGACTTCATGCGTGGTTTCGGTGTGACCGACGTCGGACAGCGGCGCACGGTCAATCAGGACAGCTTCATAATAAAGCAGACGGCGGACGACCGTCTCCTTGCGGTTGTCTGCGACGGAATGGGCGGCGCGGCCGGGGGGCTTGAGGCAAGCTCGACGGCGGCAGGCACTTTTGCGGCTTTCGCCGAGGCGGAGCTTGAAAAGCTCGGCGATGGTGCTCCCCTCAAGGCGCAGAAGGCGGAACGGCTTCTGCGGCGCGCGGTCGATGCGGCGAACGAAGCGGTTTACGAAAGAGCAAAGGAAAACGAAATGCTCACCGGCATGGGAACGACGCTTGTCGCCGCGCTTGTGTACGGCGGCGACATATACGCGGTGAACGTCGGGGACAGCAGGCTCTACCTTATCTCCGGCGACGGGAACATCACTCAGGTGACACACGATCACTCATATGTTCAGTTTCTTGTCGATATCGGCAAGATAAGCGAGGACGAGGCGCGCCTCAGCACGAACAGGAACATTATCACAAGGGCGGTCGGCACATCACCCGAGATTGAGTGCGATTTCTTTACCATTTGTACCGACGGGATGGAGAGGGCGTGTATGCTTCTCTGTACGGACGGGCTTTCGAACATGCTTTCGACCGATGAGATCGCGGACAGCATGATCGGCGATCTTACCGATGAAAACGGACTTGCGTCGGCTTGCCGCACTCTTGTTGATACCGCGAACGAAAACGGCGGACCCGACAACATAACCGCGCTCCTTATATCGCTTTGACGGCGGATTTTTCGGAAAGGAACGGCTGTGCGAAAGAGCAGCCGGATGAATAAATGGAAGGCTACGAGAGATATGTCGGGCAGGTGCTCGATAACAGATACAGAATCGAAAGAATAATCGGCATGGGCGGCATGGCGGTCGTTTTCCGCGCGGAGGATCTTCTGATGCGCCGCATCGTCGCCGTCAAGATACTGAAGGACGATATTGCGCGCGACGAGGTTTCGGTGAAGCGCTTCATCAACGAATCGAAGGCGGTCTCCATGCTTTCGCATCCTAATATCGTGACGATCTACGATGTTTCCGTGCGTTCGGACGCCAAGTATATAGTCATGGAATATATCGAGGGAATAACCCTGAAGAATTACATGACGAAGAAGGGAAAGCTCGAATTCCGCGAGATAATCATGTATACCGAGCAGGTGCTCCGCGCGCTCGAGCACGCGCATCAGAAGGGGATAGTTCACCGCGATATCAAGCCGCAGAACATCATGCTTCTGAAAAACGGAATAATCAAGGTCATGGACTTCGGCATTGCGAAGCTGCCGAATGCGGAGACCGTTACCGTCAAGGACAGCGCGATCGGAACGGTCTACTATATAAGTCCCGAGCAGGCGTCCGGCAAGCCCATCGACGCGCGCAGCGACATATATTCGCTCGGCGTTATGATGTACGAAATGGCGACCGGCAAGCTGCCGTTTACCGCGGACAGCCCGGTTTCCGTCGCGCTCAAGCAGATAAACGATACCGCAAAGCCCGTCAAGGAGGAGATGCCGTCTCTTCCGCTCGGACTTTCGCAGATCATCGCGCGCGCCATGGATAAGGACCCCGATATGAGGTATCAGAGCGCTCAGCAGATGCTTCGTCAGGTGGTGCGCCTCGGGGACAATCCCGAAACGACGTTCAAGCCGCCGAAGCCGACGAAGAAGAAGGGGCGCGTGAAGACGAGCCGCGGCATGCTTCCGATAATTCTTGCGATAACCGCGGCCGTTTTTATTGTCGCCGTGGCGTCGGCTTTCGTCCTTGTGAACAAGCTGTTTCTCTCGGGCGACGATACCAAGACGATCACCGTCGATGAGTTTGCCGGCAAAACCTTCACCGACGAGCTTCAGAAATATTTCGACGCCTCGGATATATATCACCTGAATCTCAATCAGGTGTACGACTCCGACGCTCCCGCGGGCTATATAATGACGCAGGACCCGGCGGCGGGCGAAAACCGCAAGATCGAGCCCGGAAAGAAGAAGTGCGAGATCACGCTTACGGTAAGCCTCGGTCCGAAGACCATGAAGATGTCGGACGTGAAGTCACTCGATTACCGCGAGGCGACGCTTCTGCTCAAGAAGATGGGACTTCGCGTCAGCACGGAGTCGATCACAAGCGATCTTTACGATGTCGGACACGTTATATCCTCTGCGCCCGAAGCGGGAACCGTGCTTGAAGCGGGAGACCGCGTTGTGCTGTACGTCAGCACGGGCGCAAGCGGCGAGCGGATCACCGTGCCGAACTTCAAGGGCAAGACCGAGAAGCAAGTGCTTGCGGAGGCAACCGAGGCGGGACTTCTCATCGGCGATGTGTCATATGAGGAGTCGGAGGATTACGGCAAGGGACTTGTCGCAGATCAGAGCATACCGAGCGGAAGCCAGGCAAACAAAAACTCGATAATCGACTTCGTGGTGTCGCTCGGCGCGCCCGAGACCACTGCACCGGAGACTACGGAAGAGGTAACGGAGGCTCCGACGGATACTGCGGATATTACCGATACGGGCACCAATGTGACGGACACGGAAAGCCCGGCTACCGACGACGGAAGCTCGAATAAGGATACCGACGATACGGAGGACGCGGTTTACGCGGATAACAAGAACTGATGGCGGTGACAGCGGATAAACTGTACGCGACAATACTGAAGGGAGTGGGCGGGCTGTATACGGTCCGCCCCGATCTCGTCGGGGAGGATGTCCCGCCGAGAATAAACTGCAGCGCGAGGGGAAAGCTCCGCTCGGGAGAGGAAACGCCGTATCCGGGGGATCGCGTCGAGCTTGAATGCTCCGGCGGAGCATGGGCGATCGCGCGGATACTCGAAAGGAAAAACGCACTCCGCCGCCCGACCGTGGCAAACGTGACTCACCTTGCGGCGGTCATTCCCGCCGCACGCCCGAAGCCCGATCTCATGACCGCCGACAAGCTGATCCTTTACGCAGAGAGCGCAGGGATCGAGCCGATCGTCGTGGTGAACAAATCGGACCTCGCACCCGATTACGCGCGCCATATCGCGCAGGTGTACGAAAATGCGGGGTACCGCTCGTTTTTGATATCGGCGCTCGGCGGAGAGGGCACGGACGAGCTGAGGGATTACGTTCTTTCGGCATCATCGCCGTCGTCGCCGTCCACGGTTACGTTTTCGGGCGCGTCCGGAGTCGGAAAGTCAACGCTTATGACGAAGCTTTTTCCGGAGCTTTCGCTCGCCACGGGCGCGGTGAGCAGGAAAAGCGAGCGCGGTCGGCATACGACTCGCACGGCGGAACTTTTCGAGGTCGCGAACGGGCTGTTTCTCGCGGATACGCCGGGGTTCACGATGCTCGATTTCGCCCGGTATAACTTCTTCCCGTCGGGTGATCTTGCGTATCTTTACCGCGAATTCGAGCCGTATATCGGCAAGTGTAAATATACGAAATGCACGCACCTTCGTGAGGAGGGCTGCGCGGTGATCGCGGCGGAGAAGGAGGGGAAAATATCCCCCGAACGCAGGGAAAGCTACATAAAAATATACGAGGAAATGAAAAAAACGCCCGATTGGGCGAGAAAGAATCAGCTCCGCTGACTGCGGGGCTGCGGCGGCACGGAACGCGGAGGTAAAATGTCAAGGATAATTCTCGGAGTGGATTTCGGCGACGCGCGCACGGGACTTGCCGTGGCGGGCAGGAGCGGAAGCATCGCGGTCGGCGCGGGGCTTATACGCGCGGACGGCTTCAAAAAGGCGCTTGCCGCCGTCAGCGAGGCGGCGAAGCGCGAAAAAGCGGAGCTGATCGTCGTGGGGAATCCGCTCAACATGAACGGCTCGGCGGGTCCGAGATCGGAGAAGTGCCGCGACTTTGCGGCAGCTCTCGAGGAGGAGACCGGGATCGAAACGGTGCTTTACGACGAGAGGCTGACGACGGTCAGCGCGCATCGGTATCTTTCGGATACCGGAGTGAGCGGGAAGAAGCGCAAGGAAAGCGTGGACGAGCTGTCGGCGACGCTGATCCTTCAGGATTATATAGATCGGTATCCGGAAAAGCTCGGCTGATCGGGAATGCCGTGATGTGCTTTGCGGCGGGCATAAGGCAGAGCAGAACGCCGCATTTCAAAGGAGGTCTTTATGCACGCAATAATAGTACTCGGCGGAGAGCGCATAACGTCTCTTTGCGCGCCGCTTCCCGAGAAGGCTTTGGTGATTGCCGCCGACCGCGGATGGGATAACGCACTCGCGCTCGGGCTTATGCCCGACGTGCTCGTCGGCGATATGGATTCGATATCCGCCGTTCCCGACGGCGTGGAGCTGCACCGTTCCCCTGCGGTGAAGGATGAGACGGACGCGCAGCTTGCGATCCGCTGTGCCGTATCGCGCGGCGCGGATTCGCTGACTCTTGTCGGACGAATCGCGGGACGTGCCGACCATACGCTGTCGCTCATATTTCTGCTCGAATCGCTGAAAAAGCACGGAATCGCGGCGGAGATCGTCGACGATATAAACAGGATACGTCTGCTCTCGAACGAAGCGTTTGCGCTTCGGCGCGCGGGATTCAAATATTTCGGACTGCTTTCGCTCGGCAGGAGCACGGTGAGCGCTTCCTCGTGCAAGTATCCGCTTGAGCGCTCCGAGCTCGTCCGCGACAATCCGTACGCGACGAGCAACGAGATCACGGGAGACGCAGCGTATATCGAGGTCTCCGGGGACGGCGTGCTTCTCATAGAGTCGGACAGGCTCGCATGAAAAAGCGGGCGGATTTTTCGCGCCCGCACACCCCGAAATCCCGAATTTTGTGCGCGGATCGCACCATGTCGGAAAAAATGCAAAAAACATTCGTTTTTTTGAAAAAAGGGGTTGATTTTTGAATCGGCTTATGATATAATACAAAAGCTGATTAACGGCCCGTTGGTCAAGCGGCTAAGACATCGCCCTCTCACGGCGAAAACGGGAGTTCGATTCTCCCACGGGTCACCAATACCCACAGAAACGAACACATCAGTTTCGTTGTGTGGCATAATGTATTTGCCGTATCGATCGCTGCTGCGGTAAATGAAGGCAGGCACTGCATTTAATATGCAGTGCCTGCCTTTTTCTCACCAAACTTTTTCGCTTACGCCGAAGACTTCGTACAGCGCATAGCGCAGGCGTGTGCCGCGCGCGACACGGTCGATCGCCTTCTTGTACGCATACGATTTTCCGAGCGTCTCGCCCTTCGTATACGTCGCCTTGCCGACGGCGGAAAGCGCCTTCAGATACGTTTCCGCACTGCCGCCCGCATCCTCGATCTTCTCGAGCGCCTCCTCCTTCTTCGCCCGGTTCGACTCCGTGCATACGCGCTCGAGGAACACCGTCCGCTTCTCGTATACCGTCAAGCCCGAGGAATCAACGAGCACCTGCGCCTTCTCCTCCTGCTTACCGCAGTCCCGGAGCCGGCTCAGCGTGTCCGCGATCTCGCCCATGTCGAAATCGCCGCCCACCTTGTCCATGAACTCCCGATCCTTTGCCGAAGCCGCAAGAAGATAGTACGCCTCCGCCTTGCCCTTCTTCGATATCTCCGATTCCCGAATCACGCGCCGCGCTTTTTCGAAGCGCTCCTCGTCGGTCTCGTTCTTCCGAAGCTCCGTGCAGCTGTCGAGCATCTCCCAAACGTCCGCACTGTTCTCGCCGAGATCGTCAAGCTCCTTCTGCACCTGCCGCTCCTTCTTCGACGCGGCAAGCGCATAGTACGCGATCGCCTTCTGCTCACCCGTCAGCGCACTGTCCCTGATGAGATGCGCGACCGCGCGAGGCTCCTCGTCCGTGTTCTTCGTCGCGGCGATCGAGGAGATAAGACGGTATATCTCGCCCCGCTCGGCACCCGACTCGTCAAGCGCCGCCATAACGTCGGCAGCCTTGGAGGACGCACAGACCTCCGAGAATACCCGGTACTTCTGTTCGTCGGTAAGATCGTACTTATCCGAATTGATGATCTCGATCTGACGGTTTATCACCCGGCGCGACAGATCCTCCGCCTCCTCGTCCTCGTCCCCTTCGCCGAAATACTTCGCCGCAAGCGTGTCGAAATCGTTCGCCCCCGACGCACCTTCCGCCTCGTCGTTCGTGAAGTACCGCGCCGCGAGAGCGTCAAAACCGTCCATGCCCGATACGTCAACCTCTTCCTTCTCCGCACGGTCCGCCTTCTGCGAGGAAAGCTCCTTCACAAGGCGGTACGCCTCGACCTGGCTCATGCCGTACTTGAGCATCAGCTTGTACGCCTCGGTCGCTTCCTCGGTGAGCGTACGCGAGCCGCCCGCCCAAAAGTCCGCATTCGAGTTGAACGCGCTCTTTCCGAAGAGCACCGCCGCACCCTTCTCAAAGACGCTGTCGCCCGCCGGATACTGAAGCCGTCCCGAATAGTCGTAGCTGCCCTTGCGCGCGATCGCATAGATTCCGCGGATGCTCTTGTTCAGCTGATTGCCGAACGGGAACCACGTTGCTGCGTTCGAAAGCGCCGCCGAGCCGAACTGACGCCACCCCTTCGCCGCAACGTCCGCGTCGCCCGACGTTATCTTCTCAAGAGCCGAGCTCGCGGAATCGCTCCACAAACGCGGAACCGGAAGCCGTGCATCGCTCAGCCCGAGCATGCCGAACGCATTCTGCACGACCGGCATATCCCCGACGACATCCTCGCCGAGCGCCGTGAGCGCACTGTGCGCGTTGAATCCGCCCTCCTCCTTCTCGGTCCCGAGCGGACGTATCTTCAGAAGCTTTTCAAGCGTGTTGTCGAGCGCCGTGCGGAGGTACGTGTTCGTGCTCATACCCGAACCTGCGGCAGCTGCGTCAAGCGCATACCCCGCAAAATCAAACGGCACCGGAGTCTGACCGTAAAGCTCGTCCGTGAGACGGTTGAGAAGAAAAGCCCCGAGAAGATACTTCACAATGACAGCCGCCGTGTACTTCGCCGCCGCATTTTTCCCCTGCGTCCGGCTTATCTTCCGGACGTCAGCGGGAATGTCCTGATCGACGTGCGCCCATATGTTCGCCACCTCAAGCTGGAACGTCGTGAGAAGCTTCCACACAAAATTCTTGTTGCAGAACGCGATCGGCTTCGCGCCCTTCATTCTCGAGCCGACCACGCTGTCCGCATACTCGTCCGCAAGCGCAAGCGCCGAATCGCTGTTCACACCCTCATTCACAAGCTGAAGGTATTTCGCACGCACGATCACACGGGAAGCGACATCGTCCACGGTCTCGAAAAGGAACGCGCCGACCTTGTTTACCGCAATGTCCGCAGCTTTGTTCTTTCCGGTCAGCTCGGTCGAAAGACGGCTCGTGCCGCGCTTTCCGGTGATGAATACGCTGCGGCTGTCAAAGTCCGTCTTTTTGTTCAGCTCCCGGGTGAAAATGTCCCTCATTGCGCGAAGAAGATTAGAATTGCCGCATTCCGCCGCCACCATCGGAAGCTGCACAAACTGCGCAAAGGCGGAGGAGACGTTTCCGACTATCGCCGCCGCGGAGAAGCGCCGTTCGAGCTTTTCGCCGATGTTGAGCGTGCGGCGTCCGAGATCGGACTCCATTCCGCGGTCTCCGGCTGTCTGCTTTCCCGCGATGATGTTCGTGTAATTGTCAAGCGCAGCAACATACGGCGAAAGATTCCGGTTGACCGCCTTTCCGGTGAGCCGCTCGATCTCGGCATTGCCCGCATCCTCCTCCATGGTACCCTTGCGCATCGCCTCGCGGACATCTTCAATGCGGTTTTTGATCTCATCCGAAGCAAAGTACGTCCGGATCGCCTGGTTGAACTGCCGCAGCTTCTGTATGTCGTCCGTGTGGTAGAACATCTCCGACATGTACCGCACATACCTGTCGTATCCCGCAACGGCATCGTATACCGTGTTCTTTCCCGTGCGGCGCTGATGGAACGGATTCCACTTTTTCCCCGGCTTGAAATCCTTCGTCCGTCCCGCGATCTCGGTCGGAAGCTCGAATACCTCGTCGGTCAGACCGAAGCGCTTCAGAATCTCCGTCAGCTCCGTCATCTGCTTCTCCTGCATGTGCGGCGCGTAATTCTTTATGAAGCCGATCGGACGGTACCCGTGTACCACGAGAAAATCGTTCGTCGCTTCGTAAAATTCCGCATACTTCCCGCGAAGATAGTCCGAAATCGAGAGCACGCGCCGAAAATCCACCCCGGCGGACACGGCTTCGGAGAACGCCGCAAGCTGTGCTTCGATCTGTGCCGAGTGCTCCTTCGCGTCGGAAAGCTTTTTGCGCTTTCTGTTCCGCGCTTCCCGCGACTGCTCCTTTGCGGCAGCCTCCGCTTCAAGAGCTTCGATCTTCTCATCCGTCCGGCGCTTTTCGTCCGTCTTGCTCTCGATGAGCTTGTCAACCGTGGGGAATTTGCCCGCCTCCTCGGCATCCGTACCCGCCTCGATAAGCTTCTGTGCGATTGCGCTTTCAGCCTCCGTCACCTTGCCGAAGGTTCGCGTGAATTCGTCGAACTGCCCGTTCACAAACCTCATGCGCTCCGCCTCGTTCAGCTGTATCGGCCTGAAGAGAAGCGCATTTATCTTCGCACCCTTTTCCTCGCCGAATACCGCAAGATTGTTTCTCGTCATAGTGTTCGCCGTCAGTCTCAGGGGAGAGCGGCGGTGCGCATACTCGATCCCGTCGATGATCGGTTCAAGCTCTTTCGCAAATCTCTCGACCGTTGCCGCCCTCTGCTGAGGAATGCCCGCCTTTGACAGCGAATCGACGAGAGCGTATGCGTCGGCAAGCTCGGATATCGCAAAGCGCTTGAAATTCGAATATTCTCTGAAATCCTCGATCCCGTGATATCCGTCGGCGATCGAACGCGCGTCCGCGATCTCTTTGGGCTCAAGCTCGTACTTGCTTATGATCTCCGAGGTGCTGCTTTTCGCACGGTAGTAATCCCGATCCCACGCACGGAGCAACGGAGCGTCACGGTAGTCGTTTACAAGCGGGGACGCGATCCGTACCCCGAGCCGCTGAAGGGCGGTCGGAGGCTCACCCGCATTCATCCTCTTTATGATCATGTACTCCCATGCAAGATGAACGACGCGGTCGGCATCCATGGTTGAAGGAATGTTCGCCGCATACTGAGTGCCGTCGGCGATCTTTTCGGCAAACGCCTTTTCCTCGGCTGTAATACCGCTCTTTTCAATGATCTCCCCGATCATCCTGTTCGTGCGGCGCATGGCGTCCAACCTCTCCTGCGGATCGTTTTCGAAGATGAGACGGTCGGCGGAGCGGTCGATCTTCTTCGCATCGCGCACGGCCTCCGCCTCCGTCTCGATGCGCTTCTTCTGTTGCTCGCGTTCCTCCTCGATCTTTCTTTGAAGGTCAGCCGACTGCCTGTCGATCTCCGTGCGCATATCCTCTTTCAGAAAAGCTTCAAGCTCGGGATCGAGTCCCTCGGAGGCAGGCGCTCCGTCCCATATCTCGCGAACGGCAGCCTCGGCAAAGTCAGCCGCACTCACATCGCGCGAGTCCGTTCCGTGCTCCGTTATGTATCTGCGGAGCTTGCTGCTTCGCCTGTTGTTTTCGGAAATGACCCACTCCGCGACCGAGCCGGACTTTTTCACATTGTCAAACCAAGCCGGAACCTCGGCGGCACGGTCGCTCTCGTTTTTGCCTTCGGCTTCCGCGGCGGCGTATTCCCGCTCCGCACGGCGAAGGGCTTCCTCCTCCCGTGCCGCACGGCGCGCCTCCTCCTCGGCGGCGGCGCGCTCCTCAGCACGCTCCGTGCGGCGCGCACGCTCGGCGGCTGAGGTGTTCGACTCAAGCTCCTCCTGATTCCGCCTGTGATAAGCATCCCACCCCGAATCCTCGATGGAATAGCGGATGTCATTGTTTCCGCGGTCAAACGTCCCGATGTTGTCCGTCGCGGATTTGATCTGATTCGGCGAGAACACGACGTAGAATGTCTCCGCCTCAATGTCCGAATCCGTGTCGTTCTCGATGATCACACCGTCGTATCCGCCGCTTTTGGCTTTGTCAATAATCGGCTTTTCATATCCGGGATCGGTGAACTGTCCGGGTGGCAGCTTTGCCCGGTACGGATTCTTCATGTCAAGATAGAACGCCCCGACTCTGCCGTTCTTCCCGGCGCGCTCCTCCGCCATGGCTTCCGCATAGTCGGTGCTTTCCGAGAACCAATACGTCCCGTTTTCCGACTTAAACACCGTGAAATTTGCGCCCGTCCCGTGATAGAACACCTTCGGCGTTCCGTCCTCGTTGAGAAGCTCGGGAGAAACATCGTGCGCGGCAGTAAAATCTTTGTCGTAGGTCTTGACAAGTGAATACAAATCGGATATACTGATTGTAGAGTCTGTGACAGGTACTGACGAGGAGGAATTATTTCCGAGTTGTCCACCGGCAGGCTCTGTTTTTATTGCTTTCAGGTTGTACGCCCTGCGCGATACTCCGCTGCTTGTCTCGTTATAATATTCTTCCACGGTGGATACTGCAATGTACGGCTTCCCATCGTATGTGATCGGTGTGTACAGCTTGTGGAGAAAAGCTGTATTCACAGACTTTTTGTTTGTATTCGGCTCTGAAACGACCGTGTCCAACAAAATTGCATTGTCAAGTATTGTGTTAATTACGTTCAGAGACTTGACGTTTATGCGATTTCCGCCGGAATGATGCCTTGTATCATCGTTAAGTGTTTTTCCCGCATATACCGTCCACCCTGTATCACTGATATAGTAGTCTCCTTTTTCAAGCACAGCCTGTGAGATATCTATAGCCGGAACGGACACAATATTTGTCTTCGAATTGTCATGCGCACGCCAATCGCCGAACCATGCCCGGAAGAAAGGCGACTTCGTGCCGAGCTCGCGGTAGAACTTGTGCGCCCACTTCTGAGTTTTCCGAATCTCCTCGCTCGTGAAAGCGTTTATGCTCTTTCGGCCGATAGACTGCACTGCCTCCACGTCGCGCGGAGTGATAGGCTTGTTCCATTCCTCATCCGAATACGAATTCTTCTGCCCGCTCTCTCGCGCTTCGCTCTCCGCACCGCGCGCCTTCGCTTCGCGCACCGCACGCCCCCACAGCTCTCTCGCGTACTGCGCATCCTTCAGGATGCGGGAGCTGACCGCACGGACGCGCCCCGTCAGACGGCGGATGATCTCATCGAGAAACGCAATGATCTTCCGACCGAGCGACGGCTTGTAATCCACCGCCGCGCGTATCTGCGCAACATCGCCGAAGAGATACCGCCCCACATACTCCTCGCACAGCTCGAAGTCCACACCGTCCGCGTCGAGGTTCTCCCCGTGCGCGGCATACGTCTCCTTCTTCTGCGCCCGAAGCTCGTCAAGACTCATCCCCTTTTCCCGTGAAAGCTCGCGCAGCGCAAGCTCACGCAGCGCGCCGTAGTCGGACGTGGTCTCGATCGCATGAGTCATCTCCGAGGCTATGATCGACGCGACGGTGCGCCCCGACGCGGCGTTCACATGGATCGTGCCGTTTTTGTAATATCCGTTTACCGTCGGATCGTCGCTGCGGAAGAAGATTATGCGCCGGCCGAGTATGTGCGAAAGCTCCTCCGCCGCTGCCTGCTGTGCCGGAGACGCACCGTATTCGCGCCCCGTCCTCGTCGCTTCGTTCATCGCAATAACTCGCGTCTGCTCCGTCGGAGTGTATCCCTCACGGTCAAGCGCTTCGTCGCTGAACGCAGCGTTTTCGTCCGAGTTTTCGCGGTCAACTGCAAAATCGCCTTCGTCCGCGCCGGATTCCGCCGTGTCCGCAGCATCATTTTCGCTTTCCTGCGTATACTGACTGTTGACAGCGGCGTTATTTTTTGATATACTGTTGTCGGTGGTTGCTGGGCCTGATTTGATGGGCCCCTCCACCTTAGAGGACTTCCCGTAGTCTCCGGTCATCCCGGCTTCGCCGCGACCCGGTTGGCGGGAGGTCCTCTCTTTTACGGAAAATGTGTCCGGCTTGAAGTTTACGATGTCGTACAGAAGCATTTCTCCGTTTTTCGTATACCCGACGACGACCTCGGCATTGTAGTCGTTCTGCCCGACGCGCATGAGCACGCGGCCGCGCGCAAATTCCTTAATGTTGTCCTTTCGCGGATGCTTTATCTCCTCGTTTACATAGTCCGTCGAGGCGCGCACGGCTTCGTCGAGATTTCCCGCCGCGCGAAGCTTGTCATTGTAAACCTGACCGTCGTTTCTTTCGATGTACTGCGAGTATCCGGATCGCGTATACTCCTTCCCGGTCTTTCCGGTGATCTCGATAACACCGTTTCCCACACGGATGCCGTTCGGATAATTCTGAGATATGAATTTCCTGACGGTGTTCTTTTTGTCCGCATCGGGAACGCCGTTCAGAACGTCCGTGTCGATCACAACGACGGGCTTGCCCCTGTCAGTCTGTTCTATCGAATACCTCGCCCCGTCCGCCTCGGGCGTGTACTTTCCGTCCACCGACGCGCCGAAGTACGTTCCGTCTATTCCGAAGCGGTCGCGCAGCTTCATCTCCGCCTCGAGCATCTTGCGATCCTCGTACCGCGCGGTGAATCCCGTCCGTCCGAGCTCCGATATGCGCTGCCTCTGCATCTCAAGCGCAGCGATCGCCTCGGCGGCGCTGTCCGCATCCGCCGCACGGGACGCCGCCTCAAGAGCAAGCTCCACGCTTCCCGCACTTCGCGCATCCGCCGTAAGCGAATCCTTCGTCCTCTCGATCGGATTTCTGCTGTCCTTTACCTCATATCCTCCCTGAGGCGTGATCTCCGCCGCAAGGGAGAATTTTTCTTTCAGCGTCTCCGAAAGCGTCTCAAGCGCCGTGTCGAGATACTTCACGCGCCGCGCCGTGTCCTCGACACCCGTCGTCTCGTCCGTCATCTTCGACAGCGCCGCACGCTGCTTCTCAAGCGCCCCGATCATACCCGCCGCTTCCGCCGCCGTGTTGATGCTCTCCGCGTTTACCGAAAGCGTGTTCACATAGTCAACGTCCGCCGCGTGTACCTGTCCCGCCGCACGAAGCCTCTGACCGAGACCGATCGAACCGAGCACGCCGCCGGAGATCGCGCCGAGAATTCCCTCATATGCCACCTCCCGCGCGTCAAGCTCGAAGTCCTCCCCGGTGATCGCACTCTTTGCCGCCGCCTCGAGAAAGCTCTGTGCCACCTCCTCAAGACCTTCCTCTCCGGATTCGGCGAGATAGACCATAAGAGTGCGCACCACGGGATTTGTTATATTGTCGGTGATAGAGAATCCGAGCTTGCGCCCGATCAGCGGGACCGTACCGAATGCATCTCCGAGCAGACTTTCGCCGACGCCCTCGATGAGAAATCCCGCCTTGCCGTACAGATCCGCCTCGGCGCTCGAGTATCCCGCCTCGAGCAGCTCGCGGCGGTTCGATACATACGATCCGCCTCCGAATGTCGCGGCAGTCAGCGCCGCCGACGCAAGCCCCGTCAGTCCGAGTCCGTGCGTGAGAAGCATGTTCGGCATCTGATAGCCGAAGTTCTCCGCAAGATCGGCGATAACATTTCCCGCCTTGCCGAGCGTCTGGTTTTCGCGTCGGTATAAATAATCCTGCATAACGGTGTCTTTTTCCGACCGATCGGTGTAGGTGTCCCCGGACAGAAGATAGTTGTCTCCCGCACGGTTTCCCGCGACCGCCGCATCCTCAAGCCGCTTTGCCACAGATTTTTTCGCTTCCGGTGCGGCAGGGGAATATTTCTTCAGCTCCGGAAGTTGATTCACACCCGCTAAACGCTGCGCCGTGCCCTTAGCGGTTTCGTATGCGGTCCTTGCCGCATCACCGATTCCGGCAATACTGCGGTCCATGCCCGCGCTGAACGCCGACATTGCGAGATCGCCTGCTTCCTTTACCCGATCGCCCGCACGGGCGAAAGTATTCGCAAGCTGTACCCCGAATCGCGTGTCGTTCCCGTGGACATCTTTGTTATCGTCGGGATTGAAATACTCCGACATCACCGAGTCTACGGTCTTAACGTCCTGCACCGGAGACGACGGAACGAAGCCGCTTGAAAGTCCCATTTCCTCGCGCTGCTTGGCGCCCTCCCTCTCGGCAAATTCAGCCCGAAGCCGCTCAAGTTCTTTTTTCTTTTCCTTGAGCTGTGCTCTGACTTCGTTTGCACTTTCACCGTCTGCGAGAGCAGACTGCGCCCCTGTCAGAGGCAGCCTTCCGCCGCTATTCTCAAGCTTGCTTTCAAGCATGTCAACGCTTGCCTGCGCGTACAGTATCTTATCTTCGAGAGTGCTCTCCCTGCCGTTGTGCGCCGTTACGGGAGAGCGCCCGTATACGGGAAGGCTTGACTCGGGAAGCTTCGCCGTCGCCTGATCTCTCTCCGCACGTCCCGCGGCAAGGTCAAGATCACGCCTGTATATGTCGTGTACCCGGTTCCATGAATCGATGCCCTCGCCGAGCGCGGAGACGGTATCGTCATCGTATAAGCCGGAGTCTTTGATCCTCTGCTTCAGGCTTTCCCCCGACGTGCGCAGAGCGTCCGACCGCGCCTTTATAAATTCACCGCTGTGCTCGCCGTAGGAGCGCGCAAGCTTCTTGTTTTCTTCATTCCATGCTTCAATGGACTGCCGGATGCCGTCGGCGCGGTTCTGCCTGTAGCGGTTGTACCGCTCCGTGAACGCGCCCGGCTTTGCCGCAGCACTTTCATTTTCCGTAAAGGAATCGCCCTCAGAAAAAGAGTCGCCGCGGATTTTGTCCGATGAATCCCCGCCGACAAGCCCCGCTTCCTTCATCCTGCTGTATCTGTCCATGAACTTGCTCATTTGCTCATACCTACCTTCGTCCCGCGATATGTTCCGGCGCTTCTCAGTCCGGCAGAATTCTCCGAAGAGCCGCCCGATACCGAAGGCTCTTCATATGACCTTCCTTTTTCAACCTGATTTTCGAGATACTCCGCATATGTGTTTCCGTATGCTCCGGATGAGTACTTGAGCCCGCCCGAATTCTTCGCACGGTTCCACTCGTTCTCCGTCAGCGTGTCCTCGGGCGCGCCCGCCTTGAGCGCTTCCTTGCGCGTCGTGTACGTGCCCTTGTACTTCTGGAAGAGCTCCTCCGCCTGCGCCTCCGTGATATCACCCGACTCGAGCGCTGAATAGAGATAGTCCATCAGATCCCCGTTCTTGCCCTTCAGGTTCTTCGCACTGTACTCGACCACGTTCGGTATCTTCGCCGAGGACGACGTTGCGGACTTGCCCGATGCGCCGGACACTCCAGACACACCCGACGACGCGCCGGATGAACCGGACGATGCGCCGCCCGATGAGCCGATCAGCGTCTGAAGCTCGCCCACACTCATGCCCCACAGGGACGCGAGCGGAGCGAGATTTCCGAGAGATGCCGCCTTGTACGCATTGTCGAGCGCCGTGCTCTGCGCCGTGCGCTCCTCGGCACGGCGGTATACATCGCCGACACCCGTGCCGTAAAGCTCGTCGAACAGCGCCGCGTCTCCCGCACTCATCGCCGCTTCCGCCGCCGCGCGTCTCTGCGCATCACGCTGCGCCGCACCCGTCTGCGCCCCCGTCAGAGCGTCGAACTTCGTGTAATCCCCGAGCTGCGCCGCCGCAAGCGCTTCGTCCATCGCACGCGAGTACTCCTCGTCCGCGAGATACCGGGATACATCGATCCCGAGCGCGGACAGCTTCGACGTGTCCTTGTACTTCGCCGCCGTCTCCGCTTCGGCAAGCGCCTGTTCTTTCGCCGACGCGAGAGCGGACAAACGCCCCGCACGCTCGCTCCTCAGCGCGTCGTATATCTCCGGCACACGGTCCGCAAGCTGCGACGCATAATAATTGCGCTGCTGAGACGCCGCACTCTGCGCATATGAGGGAAGGGCACCGCCGTTCAGCCCCGCATACTGCCCGAGCACATCGGCGGCGGCACGGTCCCCTTCACGGCGGTACTGCTTCGCATACGCGTTCCACAGATCGGTGTCGTATACCTCGTTCGCATCGGTCGCAAGATAGTCCCCGAGCGCGCGGGCGTATTCCTTATCGTACATGTCCGGCGTCACCGCGTAATTCTGCCGCCTCGTGTATTCGTTGTACCCTCTCCCGGCGGAGATGTTCCGGAGAATCCGCACCGCATCGCGCATGTTCGTCTTTCCGTCTCCGTCCGTGTCAAGGTCGGAGAGATCGCCGATGCCCGACTCCCCCATGCTCTTTTCGAATATGCGCTGAACGTCGCGGTTCGAATATTCCCTCGGGGAAGCCGGCACGGCAGAGGATCGCGCCGACTGCGCCGCCGGGGCGCTTTTCGCTTCCTCGGTGCCGAACGAGCTCGGCGCGGACTGCGCCGCCGCCGACGCTCTCACCGCCGATGAACCCACCGGAGTATATCCGCGCCTCACCGCATCGATGCCGGAACGGGCGAGCACGGCGGCGCTGTCGTTCCCCGACGAGAGCGCCGAGGAAAGATCCTTCTTGTACGAAAGAAGGGTCATCGCCGTGTCCGGATTGCGCCGCGCCGCGTCGAGATCGGCACCGTCGAAATCGCCGATCATGCCCGACGCGGTCGCACTTTTTACAAAATCGTCGTATGTGTATTTTGATCTTGCCATATTAATTCCTTTCTTCAGTGGCGGTCGCTGCCCTCGTATGCCTCATAGGAGAGCGCAAGAAGCTTCCATGACCCCGCCGCCGTGAGCTTTACCGAGAAGCTGTCGCACCGCCGCGGTATCACCGGGAGCGATACCGTGCGCTTTGAAGCCGAGGCCGCCGATGCCGTCCCCGCCTTCATCCATTCGCCCGTGCCGTTTAAGCGGAGGTACGCCGTCACCGACGAGCCCGCCTCGAGCACAACGCGGAAGAGAAGCTTCGATATCCCCTTGCGCGAGACACTGCCCGACGTGAAGTCGGTGAATACGATCTCCGACACCTGCGGGGCTTCGTCCGCCTCAAGCACGCCGAGCGTGTCCCCGACGCTTACCCCCATCAGATAAATGTCGCCGTAGTTGCTCATGCCCCACAGATTCCCGTCCCAGGAGAAGCGCTGGTACGCGAGCGTGTCGTAGCAGTACCATTGACCGAGCTCCGTGTCGTACATGTACGTCACGCTCGCCGCCGCTCCGGAGCTGTTCGACAGACGGACATAGTAGCGCATGCCGTCCGAGCCGCCCCAGGAATAGAGAAAGCGAAGAGCGCCGAAATCGCGGTAGACCGGGGACGGCATGCCGCCCGAATAACGCATGATGCCGTTTTTCGAGTGGTAGAAGAGATACCCGCCCGCCTGCGCGAGTGAAAGCTCGCCGCCCTCGCGCACACCCGGACACTGCGTGCTCACTACGCGGAATTCCGACGCATCCGAGCCGTAGACGCGGTATATCCCGTCCTCCTTGAAGAACGTCGGGTATCCGAGGTACGCACAGCCCGCACTCAGCTTTCCGCCGCCCGGACACTCGACAGCCCACGAATCCGAGGACAGACCGTCGAATACGTTCCAATTGTACACGTCGTCAACCTTTGATGCGTATATGTATCCGCCGCCCCATGCCCAGACGCGACCGCCGCACTCAAACGCACCCTCGACCGCACTGTCCGCCGGCAGCGTCCGCGCGACCGTCACCTCGCCCGTCTCCGTGTATGACCCGTCCGTGCCGACCGTGAACGTGCTGTCGTAGAACGAAAGATATGTGTACCCCGCCTTCTCGCTCACCTCGCGGAGCACAAGCGACATGTTGTTCTCGGGATGAACCGTGCAGCCCGATATCGTCACCCCGTCCCCCGCGCGGAAGCCGAGAGACACACCCGATATCTTCACCGTGTTCGCCGTCGCGCTCACTCCCGCATACGAGCCGTCGAGAAAGACCGCACCCGTGACCGTCACACTGCATTCCACGGTGTCCACCGTGCCCGATGCGCGGTCGTAGACCACACCGTCGGGGAAGATTATAAGGCGGTCGGAGAGCTTTACCCACGTCCGGAGCGAGACCGCAAGCGTCTCACTCTCGAAGGACCAGCCGGGGATCACCTCCGGCGAGGTCATCGAGGCGGGATCGAACTTCGACAGAGTGTATACGATCGCCCCCTCGCTCTGCGCGTACCCGAGAAGGTAGAACACACCGTCCCACGCGCAGAAATCGAAATACTGCCTCGTCACCGCCGAGCCCTCGGGAAAGAGCCTCAGCTTCTTTCTCGGAGGACGTGAGGCGGCGGCGGGAAAGGAGCCGCCCCACATGTTTTTCATGTCAAATATAACGCCGTCGCCCGCCTCGGGACGGTGACAGTACCCGCCGAATTTCTCCTGCACGACGCGGCGGATTCCGTCGCGCGATACGGGATACGGAAGAATTCCCACTTCTTTGCCTCCTTTACGTCGCCACGCGCCAATACGGATCGTCGTCTCCGCCCGTCCTCGGCACGCATACATCGCTTTTTTTGCACCCGACCGCACACACGAAGAAGCGCCCGCCGTAAATCACGAAAGAGCCGACCGGGATTATCTCCCCCGAGGGAATCGCGCTCCACAGCCGCGCGGAGAGCACACCGACCTTCACCGCCGCCGAAGCTTCCGCGGCGATCTCCTTCACACATGCGTCGGTCAGATTTCCCCGTCCGAGCGAGGAGAGGCGGAAGGTCAGCTCGCTCCCGAGCTTCATCATCGCATCGCACAGTATGCCGATCTGCTCCGGCACGGACGCCCCCTCGGGCATGTCCGGATAGAACACCGAAGCGTCGATGAATCCCGTGCTCATGACAGCGCACGCATGAGAAGGATCACGTCCTTCACGCTCACCTTGCCGTCCTTGTCGAGATCGGCCTGACTTTCGTCAATACCGACCTTCCACCCCGCCGCCGCGCGCATCATGCGGATCACGTCCGCCATGTCAACATTGCCGTCGCCGTCCGCATCCCCGATGATCGAGTACGCGACGTTCATATCGACATTGCCGTTTATGCCGCCGACTCTGCCCGTCGAGGTGTACTGCCACATTCTCGCACGCGAGGGACGCGCGGACGCGCTCCAATTCGCCTCCCATATCGGAACGCCCGCCGGGGATTCAAAGCGGCTCTCGAGCCACCACGAATTCGCGTACACCATCGGACGAAAGCCCGCCGCGCGCACGAGATCGCAGAAGAGCTTCACTCTCGCCGTCAGCGCCGCACGGTCTCCCGCGAGGTGAGAATCCTCGACATCGACCGCCGCCCACAGCTGATGATTGAACTTGTACTTTCTGAGCAGCGCAATGTAGTACGCCGCCTCCTCGCGCACTTCCGCCTCGCTGTTCGCCATGAAGTACCAATATGACCCCACATACAGCCCCGCCGCATCCGCAGCCCTGATGTAGCGTTCGAAATACGGATCGGTGAACGGCATATCCCACTCGCCCGGGATGCGCCCCTGTCCCGCCTTGAGCATCACGAAATCGATTCCCGCCGCCTTTATCGCCGGGAAGTCCGCCCCCGGCTGAAAGAGCGAAATGTCGATGCCCTTGTAAATCTTATTCTTCGCCATCTTCGCCGCCCTCCTCGTATATAATTTCGAGACCGTATGCTTTCGCAGCCTCGTGTTCGATTTTGCATCCGCGTGCGTTCTCCCAACCTTTGCAGAAGTACGCAGCGTGGCAAAGACTCATGTTCTCCAAGGATTTCGCCAAGAAGCAAAGCGGCGGATTTGCGACGCCGCGCTTTTGCATGGACTCTTTGCCGTACCACTCGTCGGTGAACAGCGTGTTCACCACTTCGTATCCCGCATTTTCCAATGCCGATATCGCATGATTTCTTGCGGAGATGATCTCTTCTTCGGACTTTCCAGCCATCGGCTGACTAAGCATTGCTTTCATCTTTGCCGTCCTCCTTCGCCTGCTTGTTGATGTTCATGAGCACGGCTATCGCCACCGTGCAAGCGAACTGCACGCACGCCGCCGCGACCGCCTCGCGCCTCCAATCGGCACTGACCGCCGTGATAAGCGCTATTCCCGCGCCGCTCGCGCTCTGTACCGCCGTTCTCGCTATCCTTGCCCAATTAAGCTTCATCTTTCGTTCCTCCTTTATTTTTCCCCGTTCCTCGAAATCTTGTCCTCGAGACTGTCAAGCCTGTGATGCGCCTGCTTCGCCGATGCCTCGACCGCAGTCAGACGCGACACGACCTGCACATGCCTCTCGTCTTCCTTCTCCTGCTTGCGCTTGATGTCGTCCACTCCGCTTTTGATGTAGCCGATCTCGGTCAGCAGTACACCGTCCTTCTTTCCCTCGGCTGTGTCGTCCGTCTTCGAATTCCTGCGGAACGCAAGATACCCGAACACGATAGCACACGCCGTCCCGACGATGCCGAACACCGTCGTGAATAATGTAAATCCGCTCATGTGCTTACCTCGACATAAATCCCCGCAAGCTCGGCAAGCGGCTGAAATACGGCGTTCCCCGTGTTGCGCGTGCAGCGGTAGACCACACCGTCCTGCACGTAATATCTGCCGTCCTCGACCGCCGCAGCCTCCTCCGCCGTCATATCGCGGTACGTACCGTTTTCGTAGATTTTCATGTCTTTACCTTCCCAAAATAAGAATCTGTGTTCCCGCTGGCAGCTCAATCGCGGAGCTGAACAGTACGTTTCCGTTGTCTACTGTGCGATGTTGAATCCTTTGAATCGAAAAGGCGCCTCTCGGAACTCCATTCAAGCCCACTCCGACACTCGCTTGAGTCGTTTTGACTTCAAAAAACATAGATGATGCCTGCGTGCGTGCTCCTGATACAGCTATGAGATTGACGTAAGTTGTATTAACCGCTCCAAGGTTGATCATGATGTAGCGCGCTCCGAAAACGGTGGCTTGATAGCTAAAACTAACCGCCGCGTCTCCTTTCGGCACGGCCATGTACAGCAGATAGTCATTGCACGCCGCCGCCTCGTCGTCCATGGTCACGGACACCGCGCCCGCCTCTTCAAGCGTCTGCGAGTAAAGCGTCTTGTACGGGCTTGTTCCCCCTCCCCCCGGCAGATTCTCCGGCTTAACCGTCGCCGATACCACTCGCTCGCCGTATTCTTCGTACTCCATCGCAGCTGCCGCGCCCGTCTCGCTTTCTCCGAGAAACGGCTTCACGCTCGCCGAGTGGAACCACGTCAAGCGCACCGTCGCCGCCGCCGCGGGCACCGCGACCGGCAGAGCGCACTCTCCCGAGGATACAAACACCCCCGACGAATTGTAGAAAACATAGCTTCCCGAGAGCAGCGCGCTTCCGTTCTGCGGGTAGATGTACCGCCCCGGCGTCACCGCGATGTGCCCGGTGCGGCGGTGCACGCTTGATGCCGCCTCCGCTCCCGTCGATGTGTCGAACGTCCCCGTCCCGATCGCCGCGGGATCGATGAGGTTCGCGCTCGCCTCCGTCACGATGTCAAAGAACGTCGTCTTCGCCGGAGTAACCGTCCCGTCCTGCACGGTCGTCGTCGCCTCCGGATGAGCCGTCAGCCACGTATCCACCGCGGCGGAGACCTGCGCGTCCGTCGCATTCTCTCCCGGATCGCCCTTGGGACCCGGCTCACCCTGCGCACCTGTCGCACCCGTGTCGCCTTTGTCGCCTTTTGCGCCCGTGTCTCCCTTCTCGCCCTGCGGACCCGCCTCGCCCTTCAGACCCGCAAGCCACTCCTCCTCCGTGCCCGTGTATCCGTGCTTTCGCGCGATACCGTACGCGGAGAGGTAATATCCCGCATACTCGGCTTTGCCGTCCGCTGGATGTATGTTCAGCGAGTACCACGCCGCGTACTCGTTCCAGAACGTGTTGAACAGCGTCAGCGTGTTCGAATAGTTCGTGTATTCTCCGTTTGCAAAATCGATCATCGCCGTCAGATACGCATAGTACAGCTTCAGATGCGGCGCGCCGACGAGAAGCTCCGCATCCGTCTGCGCATCGGAGGGATCGTACGCATATACAACGGTCTCCTCCGGCGCGAGAAGCATCACCTGCGACTGCACGGCGCCCTCGACCTCGTTCAGCCATACATTCTTCACCGCCTCGCCGAAGTCATTCGGCTTCACCGTGTCGATGTAGGCGTAAAGCTCCGATATCTTCATTCTTGCCTCCTTTTCAAAAAGGGACCGCTGCTTTCGCAGCAGCCCCTTTTACGAGCCGTGACCGCGCCGCTCACGATCCGGAATCGGCCGAGGTCGAAATAAGCTGTGTGCCGCCGGTCACACCGCCGCATGCGGCAAAGCGCCAATCGTTGAAGCCCGCACCGAAACGCGCATAGCCCGTCCACACGTTCGCGTGAGTGTTCTCATCGACGTATGAGCGCACGTCAAGCGGCGCGCGGTCCTGCCATATCGCCCCGCCGTATTCCTTGTTGTAGACGGACGAGAGCAGCATCCACGGAGAGCCGCTCACCCCGTTCAGATACGGATTCACGATGACGTGCCAGCGTCCGAAGAGGAAGTTGAAGCCGTTGTTTGCCGTCGCGGGATCGCGGTCCGCACCGATCGCCGCAAACACAGCCTTCTTGAGCGCGTACTGATTCGGGATCATGATCGTGTCCGGAACGACCGCGAGAATCTCGCCGTTGTCCCCCTTGAAATTCTGCATCGCGCATTCTACCGCCGCAAGCGCATCCGCCGAGAAAGCGTCGGAGAAGAGATTCGACTGCGTGAGCGAGGTCTTCTTCTTCGCCGTGTGTCCGGTGTTGAAAAGCGTCTTCCCGTCGGCAGCCTTCAGATTGACGTCGGACGCTCCCGTGCGGAACGACGCGGATTTTCCGATCGCCTCCGCGTAGATTTTTCCCGCAAAGTTCTCGCGCGTGCGGTAGTATCCCGTGATGAACGCCTCCGGCTTCTTGCGGAGGTCGAACGACTTCGAATCCTCCATGATCTCGCGCGAGATCGAGAAGGAATTTTTGAAGGTTATGTTCTCAATCGTCTGAGAATAGCCCTCCTGCATTCCGTCAGTCGGAACGGCACCGTTCTCGCCGACCGCCTGAAAGCCGTCCATCGCAGTCATGGACGTGTACTTTTCTGCGTAGTGAATGGATTTCTCCTGCGAGAAGAGCAGCGGGATCATCGATTCCTGCTCGAAAGCCTCGCCCTTCTTCTCAATGAACATACGGATCGGCGCCTGACTTTTTCCGAATACGGAATCGTTAAGCCCCGAGCCTTCGCTGAATGTGATGTTTGCCATATGTACTCTCCTTTTCTCAGAATCTTACGCGGACGGTGTCCCCCGCCGCCTTGCCGTCATACGATATGACCTCGGCAACACCCGAGGTCGCAGTCGCGGTGATTTTTCCGCCGTCCGTCGATATCGTGTACTTTGTGCCGACCGCGATCGACGCGGACGCTTCGGAAAGCTCGGTCTCGAAAATGAGATCGTCCGTCACACGGACCGCATTCACATATCCCGAGCCCGCCGAGCGCTCCTCCATCGCCACATACGCGGGCGCGGAAGTGCCCGCTGCGAGAGCACCCGCCGCAGTCAGTGCCGTGCCGACCGACGTTGCGATCGCGCACGGTATCTTTTCAAAGGGAGGCACTCCGGCGCTCCCTCTCGTAAGAGGTATAAAAGCCATTTCAAAAATCCTTTCTCCGTTTACTTCGGCTTTCTCGCCGAAGAATATTTCTTCCAATCGCGCGCGATCTCCGCATCCGTCGCCGCGGGATTGAGCAGACGGTACTGCTCGAGCACCTCGGGCGGAACCGCCCCGAGCACATCCCCGCGGGGAGAGGCCGTCGGCTTCAGATGCTCACGGCTTGCCGCCGACGTCACCGCCTGACGGCGCGCATTCTTCGCCGCCGACGCGACAGATCTGTCGTACGTCGCAAGACGGTACGCATCGACGAGGGAATACCCCTTCTTCACCCGATCGTACAGCTCGCCGTAGTACTCCTTCGAACGGAGATCGGCGGCATCCTTCACCGTCGGATCAAGCTTCGTGATCTCGCGCAGCTCCTCGCGGAATCTCTCCATCCGCTGCACCTCGGAGGAGCGCTCCTCCTCGGCCGCAAGACGGTCCGTAAGCTCGCGCGCCGCACGGACGGCGGGATGCGTCTCGATGAGCTCCTCGATGACCTCACCGCTCACCCCGGCACGCTTGAGCGCCGATGCGCGTTCCTTCTCCGCTTTCCCCTTGGTGAAGGCTTCAAGCTCCTCTCTCGTCGTGATCCGCCTGCCGTCCTCGCCGCGTATCCCGAGCGCGTTCATCAGCATCTCGAAGTCCTTCTTCGACTGCGAACGAACCGACTCTATCGCAAGATCGCGCTCACGCTCCGCACGTCGGCGTGCGGCGGCATACCGCGCATCCTCACCCCGATCGCGCACACCTTCATCGGAGGACTCACCGTCTCCGGCATCCTCCTCACCTTCGTGAGAGTCCTCACCCTCACCGTCATCCGCGGGGTCGGCGACCTCCCGCTCTTCTCCGCCTGACTCCTCTCCGGCACCGTCACCCAAGGTCACATCCTCATCGGATGCGGCAGAGTCGGCGGCGCTCTGCGCTTCTTCGCCGTTTTCCCCGTCTCCGAGACCGAAGATTTCGTCGTAATTCATGTCCATTTCAAATTCCTTTCCCGATTTTTACGCTTTTCGGCTGCGATTTGCCGCCGCAGGGCGGCACCGTCCGGCACGCTTATTTCGTGCCCTTGCCCGTGCGCAGATCGTCACCGCGCTTCACGCGCCCCGTCTGCTTCGCTTTTGCCGCAAAAGGAGCCTCGACCCTCTGCGCCCCGGCGTTCGATATGCGTCCCGCATATCCGCATCCGCCCGACTTGCTTTTTTCAGCCATCCTCTCTCCTCCTTTCCGCATGTTTATATAGAACCGCCGGGATACCCCGGCGCGCCCTGCATTTCACCCGGCATGCCCTGCATCTGTGCCGCCTGCTGCATCTGCGCAGCCTGAATTTCCGCATCGCGCCGCTCCTCGAACTTCTTCTTGATCGCCCCCGCACCCGGATAGTGCTGTTCCTCCATCGCCGTCCAGAATAAAAGCAGCGTATCCGTCGAGGACGGATCGCCGAACGCCCCCGTCTGAAGGTTCGTCCTCAGCTCCTGCCACATCGCCTCGCGGTTTGTCGCGAGCGCCGACGACGTGTCGCAGTCGAAGAGGTACGCATCGTCCCAATACCACGCGCCCGCCTCATCCTGCTCGAGAAATTCGTACCTGTTGAACTCGTCGTATACCGTGTTTCCGTCCGCATCCTTCGAGAGGACGGGGAACGGCTCGTCCGAGTACGCGAGCGTGAACTTGAACATCAGCTCGAATAAGTCCGCATACGCCGCGCGCTTCATCACGCTTTTCGACTCAAGCCGCCCCGCCGCCTGCTGCGCCGAGAACTGCTTCGCGCGTCCGCTCGTCGCCGTGCTGTCCGTTCTGCCGAGGTAGGAATCCGTGATCCCGACCGCCTGCTTCACCTCGTCGTACACGGCATTGAGATACGCCATGTCCTGCGCGACCGATGCCTCCATGTCGTAGACCCCGATGTACTCGCGCTCCGCCGGGGACTTGAGCCGTATCACCTTCATGTCCTCGCCCGAGACCTCTATCGCCGACTCCGGCGGCAAAGTCATGTACGAGCCGCCGCAGCACAGCTTGTCAACGATCTTCTTCTCGATGCGGTTGATCGTGTTCTGCGCACTCCATATCTTGTCGATGTCGCTGTCGCCGAGAAAGCGCCCGAAGACGCTCACGTTCTTCTGAAGAATAAGCGGGTAACGGTCGGGCTTGTAGTATGGAATCTCGGTCGGTACCATGATCTCCGCACCGTACTCGTCAAGCTCCGGATGCTCTCCCGGAATCATGCGCCCGCCCTCGAGCGCGATCGGTATATATACCTTTTCGCTCTCCGCCGCCGCCGAAACGAATTTCCGACAGCCGCAGAAGGGGCAGACCCCGCCGCCCTCCTCGCCGTCCTCGCCGCCGGGGATATCCCCGAATAAGCCGAGCGTCTCGCACAGCTCCTCCGAAGGCGCGTTCACCGTGCCCGGCTCGGCGCTCGCGCCGCACTGCGCGCATACCTTTATCCGACGCACCTGATAGTCCTCGAAGTCCTCCAGGATCACATCGCAGCACCATGTGAACTTGCCGATCGCCCCCGACACGCTTCTGTAGTACGCCGTGTAGACCGTCACCAGCCCGTCCGCCGACGAGCTGTCCCCCGCCGAGCGAATCTCCGGGTCCTCCTCGGATGCCTCGTCGCCGAGTGTCACCCCGTAGACCCTCTCCGCGTTTGCTTTCGTCTGCGGGAAGCGAAGAAAAACATAATCCATGTCCTCGATGCCCGTGTACACGCCGTCCTGCGGGATGATCCACTTCGGATGAATCGGCGTCACCACGATCTCCCCGAGCGTCTCGTGTGTCGTCACCGTCGGGTCCCACTCCACGAGATAGCCCGCGCCGCCCTGAATCGGCACGATGCGCTCCATGAGATCGTTTATCCTCTCAAACGGAAGAAGATCAAGCTTGTTCCGAAGCATGTTCTCGATCAACCTCGCCTTGTCCTCGTTCTCCTTCTTTCGCGCCGTCACCTTCGGCCGCGGTATCGTCGAGTCTATCTGGTTCTCGACCATCTCGCAGCATACGTTGCGCAGATGCGGCACGTCCCGCCCGCCGTCCGTCCGGAACAGCGGAATTCTCTCCTGCTCGCCCGCATAGACCTTCTCTCTCCCGTCCATCTTCACAAGCTCGTCCCCGTAGGCAGCCTCCGCCGCGCTCAATCGCCGCTGCCACTCACGAAGCCGCGCTTCGTCCCTCTCGCTCATTCGTGCATTCAACTGCAAATTCACCTCTTTCGTTATCTCCGTATGCCCGGATCGCCCCACTTCGTGAGCAGATACTCTTTCTCCTCCGGGGAAGCGCTGCGCCAATCTTCCCACATGTCCGCCGTCCACCTGACCTTCGCCCTCTCCGGCACGTCAGCCACACGGCGCTGCATCGGCCGCACATGGTTTGCGATCGCAAGCGACATGATGAGATCATCGTGCGCACCCGCCTCCGCCTCCGGGCGGTAGTCCTCGTTGCGCACGAATGTCAGCATCTCCTCAAGCGTGCGTGCATCGTGGATCAGCTCGAGCGAGCCGCGCACCGCCGTCACAAGCTCCGCGATTATAAGGTTTCGGTTTTTCGCCGTCGTCAGAAACCCGTATGACTTGCGAAGCCGCCCCGTGTACGTGTCCTCCGTCTCGCGCACATGAAGATTCGCATATCCCCACTGCGCGAGCACCGTGTTCACATACGTCGAGAAGTTCGCCTCGACCGCGAGATACGCATCGTTGTACTCGCACGCCAGGCAGTACAGCTGCGCGGCAAACTCCGCCTCGCCGTTCACCATGCGCAGCACAGCCGCCTGCTCGCCCGTCCTGTTGTCAAGCACATGCGCGCAGAACGCATCCGAGCCCTCGCCCGCCGTGTCCGCGCCGATCACATACGGAACACCCGGCTCAGCCGCCGCCCATACCGTCACACAGCCGTCCTCCGCCTCCGCAAAGCGCCTCCCGAACGGCTTTCCCGCCGCACTCTGCTCATACACATACAGCCCGCAGCGCTCCTCTTCCGCACCCGCACGGATCTGCGCAAGCCGCGCAGTCACCGCCGCGGCGGGGAATACCGTCTGACCGAGCACACCCCACTCGCCGAGCGCGTACACCGCATAGTAGTAAGGGTCCGTGTCGCGGTATCTCTCAAGCTCCTCGCCGTACTCAGTCGGCAGAAACCGGTTGTCGCGGTACGTCGAGCGCACCGTGCGCACATTGTCCGCCGCGCGGTCGAAGAACTTCTTCTTCAGCCAATGCGTCGCCGAGATCGGATTGAAGGTCACGATGATCTGCCGATAGTACGGACTCTCGTCGCGGAGTCGAAGGTTCAGCTGATCCGCATCTGCCTCGTCGCACTCCGAAGCCTCCTCGATCCACACAGACGTGATGTGATGGATCGACTTGAGCTTCTCCGGATTGTCAAGCCCTCCGAAAAGGATCACGCTCCCGTTCGGGAAGCGTATCTGCATCGGCGATACCGTCGCCTGAATCCCCGACGCGGGGTAGTATCGCTCAAGCTCCGCACACAGCAGCGCATAGCAGCTCTCCCGCAGCGTCGCCGCCACCTTGCGGCACACGAGATACCTGTGCCCCGGCTCGCCGATGCACCGCTCTATCACCTTGCGCGCCGCGAAATTCGACTTTCCCGAGCCCGCGCCGCCCATCAGGACAAGCCACCTGTGCGAGTCGAGGAAAAGCGGAAGAAACACATCGTTCGACGTCCGCCGAAGCGTCGCATACCACAGCACGGCACGCCGCTGGAGCTCGCTCAGCGCTTCAGCCTTCATCAATGTTGACCCCCAGCTCGCGCAGCGCCTCCGTCAGATCGGCAAGCGTCGGCGGCGATGCCGAACCCGACGGCACGACCTCCGTGCTCACCGTGTCGCGGTGCCCGTAGTTCGCCCGAAGCTCCGACAGAACCCCGGTCACTCCCTTCGTCCGCGTCAGAAGCTCCCCCCGCAGCCAATCCTCGCATACCTCGCGCGCGTACTCGCCTACGCTTCGCCACTCCTCAGCCTCTCGCTCGTCCGCCGCTCCCTCTCCGGACACGTATTTCGCCCACGTCGTGCGCGAGATGCCCATGCTCCGGCACATCGCCGTGATCCGCGGCGGCTCGAGGAAGCGGCGCACGGCCACCTCCTCGCCCTCATCGTTCAGCACCTTCTTCATCTCGACAAGCTCGTGCCCGTAGCGGTCAAGCCTCCCCGTCGGGACAGGCTCGACCACCGCCTCCGTCCGGCTGATCGAGCGGAAATATTTCTCCGCCGCACGCATCAGCGACGCGGCGCTTCTGTATTTCTTCGCGCGCGGCATATAATCCTCCTTTTCAGGGGCAGCTCCTCCCGCCTCCCTGACCCCGCCATCGCGGGCCCGCCTTGCTGCCTTCGCCGCGATTCTACCGCAAAAGCGCGTTTTTCTCTCCCCGCCTCCCGACGAAGCGGGGAAATAAAAAAAGGGCGCGAAGCCCCGTAAATCAAGGCTCCGCGCCGCTTTCAAAAAATATAAAAATTTTTCCCGAAAATAAAAAAAGACCCCCGCGGCATCTCTGCCGCAGAGGTCAAAACCCCGCCCGGAGGTCAGTCTTTGTCGTCCTCTTCCGGACCGTAGTCCCCGTCCGGATCGGGCCAATGCCTGCGCTGCCTCATGTCGTCCGACCTGATCTCGCCGTAAGCGTCGGGGCACTCGTCGAAATCGGACGGGAAAGCGTACTTCTTTCCCTCGAACGTGAATACGCACGCATAGTCCCAGCCGAGCTCGTCGGCAATGTCGTCCGCGTCCTCGTTCTCGCCCATGACCACGCCCTCGGCGGAGAAGTACTCAGCCGCATGACCGGGACGGCAGGAGCTCGGACGGCTGAAGTCGTCGCAGCATGCGTATTTCAGCGCTTCGAGCGCTCTGAATTTCGCGTCTGACTCATCGTATCCGAGTGCGGCGATCTCCGCGCACTCGTCCCCCGTGCGCTCTCCCTTGGCGTTAAAATCGTAGAGGTTTGTGAATGTTACTGTTACTTTTTCCATTTTCGGTTCATCCTTTCTCGTTTTTCATGTCCCCCGGCGGCGAGTCGCCGCTGCCAAACGTCGGATATTCTTCAGTGATAATCTGAAGCCATCCCCCGATGGTGAAGTTTGTATTTGACAATATGCCATTCCCCTGCGGCGATGTCGGCGCGGCTACGGCGAAAAAAGCCCTGACCGTACCCGGCAGCGCCGCCTTATATGTACGCGCCCCCGCGCGCATATCCCCGTGTCAGCTTTCGCCCGTCCCCTCTCCCGCCTCCGTGATCATCTCATACATCGGGCAGTGCTCAAACCGGAACGTCGCGCAGTACTTCTCAAAAAAGGCACACTTGTCCGTGAACGTCCGGAACACGCTAACTACCTCATCGCTGACCGCGCCCTCGCACCTTATCCGAAGGAGCGACTCCGAGAGATAGTACGGGCACTTCGCCCGCGCATCAGCCGTCTTGTTCGCCATCTTCACGCCTCCTCGATAAGACTTTTGCGGTGCTTGCGCCCCGTGATCCATGCGTTTTCGCGGCAGGCAAAGCATATTCCGTTTTCGCACCACTCGCCGCAGTGCGCATCTTCGCACTCCGCACAGTCCGGGAACGCGTCCATTTGTGCCCCGCAGTGCGGGCAGTAATCCGCAAGATCGTATGCGTTTACCCCTTGGCAGCGTCTGTATCTCGCATAAGGCGCCGCCATGCCGCAGTGACTGCAGCTGAGCACTCCGTCGCCAAACTCCATCCATTTAGCCATCTTCACGCCTCCTTCCGCTCTTCACGCTCGTCCGACTTCCTTTGCCGCTTCAGCCACGACGCGCCCCAATGCTCCCGATCCCCGTCCGCGTGAGGGGACGAGCACCGGATCAGCCTGAGCGTGAAGTACGCCCCACCGTTCAGGTCGTTGAGATACTGCGACTGCACCGAGGCAAGCTCGTACCCCGGCCACAGCTCCGCGCACATCTCCCACAGCCTCGCCGGAGAGGTCGAACGGTCCGCGAGCTCCCTCGCCTCGCGATTCGTCAGCTTAACATCATCCTGGATCACGTCCGGCTGAACGAGATTTTTTGAAGCACACCACCGCTTCGACCATACCTCCGCCTGACGGATTATGTAATCGGCAAGATCGGCAGCCCCGTCGCGGTCGAACTGAAGATTCTCGCAGTGGCGGCGCCCTTTTTTCCACTTCGCCTTGATCAGCTCCGGATCGACCCCGCCCGAGATGATCAGATGATGATGCGCACGCCCTCCGCGCTTGCCGTGCGCGCTCACGCAGACGTAGCGCAGCTCGACCCCCGCCTTTTTGTACAGCCGCCGCACGCGCGCGAGAAAATTCTGTACATCCCGCTTGATCACCTCGTTGTCCTCCGGCAGGCACTCGTCCCGGTAGTCAAGCCCGATCGAGTAGTCCGCTTCCGTGAAGTTAGCGTGGATCAGCCGCACGAGCCGCCGCTCGGCAAGCTTTTGGTTGTACCGCTCCTGAACCTCCGAGGTCGGGCGGAACCGCGCCCGCCTCTTCTTTCCGCGAATCGGTGATTCGGTGAATACGGGGAAGCAGTCCGCCTCCATGTAGTCTCCTCCGTACGTCTCGACCGTCCTGTAGAATACGCTCATTCTCCTCCGTCCCGTCGGATGTCCTCCGACGTTCCTCCTCTCCGAAATGCTCCTTAAGTTAATATCCCATACAAGGGCGCAACCGCGCACGCGCGCGGTGAAAATTCTGTTCGTATGCCGGAAGGAGAGCGCGGGTGCCGACCCCGCAGACGAAAGCGTCCCTCGCCGGAGCTCTCCGTATACGCGCGCTCTCGCGCGCGCAGAAATTATTATGTAGCTTTTTTTACAACCCTTGATATTTGTATTGACAATGTGCGCACAATGGTGTATAATATATACAGTACAAAAGCCGAAAGGAGATTTGACATGGCTAAATCTGCAAACCTTAACGCACGAATCGAACCCGAGCTGAAAGAGCAGGCGGAGGAAATCCTTGCCGCTCTCGGGATCCCCGCCTCGAACGCGATCACAATGTTTTACCGCCAGATCATCCTCAACAACGGACTTCCGTTTGACGTGAGACTGCCCGATCATCCACTGGATGTCAGCCGCATGAGCGACGCTCAGCTGGACGCGGAGCTTGAAAAGGGCTGCGAGGATATGCAGGCGGGACGCTGCGTTCCCGTAAAAGAGGCGTTTGACAATGTCCGCCGGGGAATCGGATCATGAATTACTCGGTAGTGCTGACACAGCGGGCGCAAGCCGACCTTCTTGAGATTTTTCGGTATATCGCGCTCGAGCTTCGAGCCGAGCAGAATGCACTCTCTCAGCTTTCGCGGCTCGAAGAGGCAATCGCATCGCTTGACATCATGCCCGAGCGATATCGGGTATATGACTCGCCGAAACATCAGTCCCGCAACATCCGCATAATGCCCGTCGATAATTACCTCGTGTTCTATGTCCCCGATAAAGACGAACACAAGGTCACAGTTTTGCGCGTGATGTACGGCGGCAGAGATATCGGCAGACACTTCGGAAATCCGGAATGACTTTGTTCCGGCAGGAGCATCCCTCGGGACGCTCCTTTTTTTATCCGTTCTTGTCATCGAGCATCGCCCGAACCTCGTCGGGCGAAAGCCCCGTATCCTCGTAATCCTTAAGCTTGAAGAGCGCACCGTATAGCGCACCGCTTACACGGCGCACGTCCGTCCCGACCACTCCCCAGAAGCCGCCCGCACTCCACGTCAGCCGCTTTGGCGCACGGTGCACCGCATCGCACGAAAGACAGACCTGACGCCCCTCGGGGATCGGAGCACCGCAGATCACACAGCTTTCACCCTTCATGAGGCCACTCCGTCCCGCCGCAGACCGCCCCGTCCCCGGCGCGTATCATCGGCTTGTCCGCGTACTCCGCAAAGCGCATCTCGAGCATCGCCCCGCGCGAGGACTCAAACCCCGGCAGGAACGCGACCGCATCCGCGACCTCAAGCATCGTGAAGCAGATCGCCATGTATTCTTCGGGCAAAAGCCCCTCCGGGAGGACAGCCGGATTCAGAACCGTGTACCCGCGTCCCCTGTAGTGCTCCTCCCATTTCCGGAAAGCTTCGCGGTATCCGCAAACCCCCGTGATCGGCCCCGCAAGATATATCTTCTTTATTTTCATTTGTTCGTGACCTCCTCCCTCAGAGCGTCAAGCAGCTTCACGAATGCCGCCGTGTACTTCTCCCGATCGCCGCCGTCGAACGTGCCGATCAGCTCCGCCGCACGCACGAAATTCTCCCTTATCGCCGCAAAATATACCTTCAGCGTCGCATACTGCCCGTCCGCGTTCTTCAGCCGCTCCCTGAGCCCTTCCGATATCTCCGACGCCTCCGCCGCCGCACGGCGAAGCTCGTCGAGCTCCGCCCCGTACTTTTCCGCAGCCTCCTCTTCGGCACGGCTCCGCGCTTCCTCGGCGGCTCTCGCCGCCGCTTCGGCGCTTTCCTTCTTCAGACGTCGCTTCACCGCAGCCTCGACCTCATCCCGCCGCTTCGCCTTTTCCGCATCAAGCGCCGCCTTGTGCTTCGCTTCGGCTTCCTCAAGCTGCGCCCTCAGCGCGGCGGTCTCTGCCGCACTTTCCTCGCGCACTTCAAGCCGAACCTTCTCAAGCACCTCCTCCGGGACACTGCCCGGTGCGTCCGCCGCCTCCGGCTCTCCCTCCGCTGCGGCAAACATGTCCGTCTGCCGACCGACCGTGCGGTACTGCTCAGCCATGGCGCGCAGCTCCGCGACGCTCATGCCCTCAAGCCCCGCCGCCTCGAGTACACTGTCCTGCTCGGAGAAGGGCAGGCGGGATATAAGCTCGAGCTTCGTCCCCCCGAGCGAGGCGTTCGCGGCAAGCCGCGCCTCGCCGAAGCGCTCGTACACCGCAATGTACGTGTACGCCTGGCGGGCGCGTATGCCCGCCATCTTTTCGCAGTAATCGTCAAACGACGAATGCCCGAGGGACTCGTATAAGCGCGTGTCCCTCATCTTTTTGAGCCCACGGCACATCTCCATGAGCGAGAGCGCCGCCGCCTGCGCGCTGTGCATGATCGCCTCATGCAGCTCGAGCGCAGTTTCGTATGTAGTGTCGCGCCCCTCGGCGCAAATTACGTCCGACATATCTTTTCTCCTTTAATGCTTTCATTTTCCATGAGGTCCCCCTCGAGGATGTCCGCGAGAAGCTGCCCCGCAAAATCCCCGTACCTGACCGTGACCCCGTCCGCACGGAGCTTTGCAAACTCCGCAAGCCGCTTGATGCGCGATATCTCCGCGCGGCGTATCTCCTCCGCGCTCAGATGCCCGGAGATCGCCGACTGCCACTTGCGCAGGAAAGCCTCCGCATCCGCAAGATCGCCGCCCTGCGTGTCGTTGAGCGTGCGCTTCTGCCGCACATGGGCGCCCGGCTCGACCTCAAGCGTGTACCACGGCACACCGCGTGCTTCGGCTTTCCGGAGAAACATGATGAAGCTCTCGCCCTCCGTGATGCGCGCGAGATATCTCTCGACCCGCCGCGCGTCAGTGCAGTGCCCGAGCACGATCCCCTCCGCAACAATGTCCGCGATCCCCTCTGGAACAACGATCTCATACTTTCCGTCCGTGTAGGCGTATGCGCCGCGGAGAGATTTGCATATCTCGCCGACCCTCGGGAACTTCTCCCGGAGCGCTTTTTCGGCGCGGGCCGCCTCGCTCCTCGCCGCCTCCACACGGTCCCGTATCTCGGCTTCGGCTCTTTGGAACTCGAGCCGCGCGAGAGCGGCGGAAAGCTTCGGAGGAAAAGCTTCGATCTTCCCGATAAGCCCGAGAGAGCGCGCAAGGGAGGAATACCTCTCCCACTTCGCACAGCGGTCAGCCGGCGACTCCTTCCCGTGAACGCGCCGCACATACCGCAGAGCGTCGCGCACGCTCACACCCCACCGCTTTGCAGCGGCGGCAAAGGCGCGCACGCGCCCTCTCGAGCACTGACAGACCCGAAAGAGAGACTCGGCATCGTCCCACGCAAGCCGTGCTTCGAGCGCACGGTAGGCACGCAGAAGATCCGTGTCGCAGCGGCGCGCGGCAAACTCCCGGTACTCCTGCCCGTCGAGACGGTAGAGCGCGGCGGGACTTCGCGACGTCCAATCGATAAGCCTCGGGCAGTCCGTGTTCCGCTCGAGCATCTCCGTCATCAGAGAGTCATGCCCGAGCTTCGCAAGCATCTCGATCTGCGGATGCTCGCAGTACCAGCACAGGTACTTCATGAGCGGCACGTTGAACGCCCGCACGCCGCAGTACCGGTCGAACGCGCAGTATTTGAGAAACGTCCCGTCAATGCTCCCGATTTCCCCCGAAGCCCATACCGTGTCATAGTCGTACTTCTCCGTGTAGTATCCGTGGTTCCAGATGAACGGATCGTGCCATACCTTCACCCGCTCCGCTCCCGTCCAGCCGTGCCGCCACTGCGCCGCCCTCCCCGGAGCGAGGCGGTAGGTGAAATACTCCGTCCGCTCCGCCGCCGGATCGATCACGTCGCGGTATTTTTTAACCACGGCGAAGCACCGGACCCATACCTCATCATGCGTGAGGGGAACGAAGATCGCTTTGAACTTCGCCTCATAACACCCCGTGCGCGAGTACCTCGCATTTCTCACCTGTGAGACCGTCCCGCATAAAGGGCACCTCGCCTCGGTCAGATGCTTCGCCGTCCCGAGCGCACGGTCGTCCTCGGTCTCCGTGCGGCGAAGAACCGCCGCCCCGCGCTCGAAAACTCCGTGACACGCCGTGCATGTGTACTTTCGCACCCCGCGCGAGATATTCTCGAAAAATAAGTAGGTCCGAAACTCTCCTTCGATGTCCCGAAAAACCTCCTCCGGCACGTCCGGCGCCGAATAGCCGTCAAAAACGTCACTCATCAGCCGGAACCCCCTTCATGTTGTAGACGATCCCCGGCTTCACAGCCTCGCCGTCACAGACGAGCACCCGCCACGCGCGCACGCGCCCCGACTTGTCCTCCTCGGCAAGCCCTATCACTCCGCCGATCTCGGATACCGCACCGCACGGCGCTTTCCCGCGAACGACCGCAAGGCTTGTGCACATTGCACGGTTTCTCATCACCCTCGACGACAGCGGCGCGCTCGGATGCGCCGCCATGTACCAGAGCGCGTGCCATATAAGCTCTTCGAAGCTCAGCCTCGAGATCGGCGTGAGCTCGGTCGATGATACCTTCGAATCGCTCCCGTCCTCGCTTATGTCCCCCGAGGCCTCGCATACGTAATAGACAGACGCCTGCGGGGCGGGGTAGTAGGTGAGCACATCAAGCGGATTCACCGCCGAATGAAAGCCGCACCGTCCCGCCTGCGCCTCGCTTTCCTCGGACCGCTCTCCTTCGCAAAAGGCAAAGCCCCTGCACGTCATGTCCCCGTTGAACCCCTTGTACGTAATCATATGCCGCCTCCGATCAGATCGTCGAGCGACAGCGACGACACGTCGCGCCTCTCGCCCGGCACCGTTATCCTGAATGATATGTTCTCCTCAACCTCCGCCGAGGGCAGCCAGAACTTCGCCGCACGGCGGTACGCTTCGCGCGCATCGAGACAGCGCGCTCCCGAGGAGACAGCGCGCTCCCGAGGAGACAAGCGACGCCGTACAGTCGGAAAGCTTCTTCTCCGACTCCAGAACCGCGTCCGCAAAAGCTTCGCTCTGCCGGCAGAACTCCGTCAGCGCTGCACACACATGACTCTCGAGCAGCCGAAAGTCCTCGCGCGTCACCGTCGCTTTAAGCTCCGCCGCAAACTTCTCCGCCGCTTTGGTGTACTTCTTTGCTTCACTCATTTTTCTTTGCAATCCCCTCTCAGTGATCTTTGATTTTCAAAGTTAAACCACACTTTTTCCACACGCGGAAGCCCCATTTGAGCTGTTGTCTTTTTTTCGTCTGTATTCCAACCGATAAGAGTCACGTTGTACAGAGGATTGTCGTAGCCGCTTAATATGATTTTCGATTTGCTCTCTTTGAGAGCTTCCAACAATTTTACGTGATAATCGTCCGGCGTTTCGTAGGCATACATACGTTTCTTTCGGAGACTCTGCAGATACGGGGGATCGCAGTAGATAAGAGTGTTTTCATCGTTGTAACGTCGTATTAACTGTATTGCATCAATGTTTTCGATTTGCGCGTCTTTGAGCCTTTCGCAAACCTCTGCTATTCTCCCAGGCAGATAGTTCCACATAGTCGCGGTTCTCGGTCCTCCGTATGTCTGTACGTTTCGCCAAGATTTTTTACTGCTGTTGGTAGTGCCGAATGATTGATGATATCGAACCAAGGTTCTTCTCGCTCGTTCAACGTCATTTGCTATGCTTAAATCGTAGCAATTTTCGAATTCTTCTCGGGAAAACGGTGTAAGCTCTATAAGCTGCGCAAGCTCTTCCGGACTTTCTCTGCACACCTTGAAAAGATTAACGATATTTCCGTCTATATCGTTAATTGTTTCTATGTAGGTCTGCGGCTTGTTAAAAAACACCGCTCCGCTTCCGAAAAACGGCTCACAGTATACTTTGTGCTCGGGAAAATGTGAAATAATCCATTCGGCTATTCGCCACTTTGCCCCGGGATATTTTAGTATTGCTTTCATGGTTCCTCCTTCATCACATTCTCCAACGGGAGCCAATCGGGATATCTTGTGCCGACCCATCTTTCATCCCTGAAAGAAACGAAATCCGAAAGCGGGCGCGCCTTCTCATACAGCCGCGGCTCCGTAAGACGCCAAAGGTACTGCGAACGGCGAAAATTTTTGTTCACGCTGTTCTCAAACGTCCATCCGAAGCCTTTGGAATCACTGAATTGCTTCATGATGTCATAGTCCCGTCGGTCAAACACAACCTCAAAAATGTCCGGGCATGTGATCTCGCCGATAACTGACCCCGGGGCTCTGACACGGCATGGCAGGCGCTTGCCCATCTCGTATACGAATATTTTGAACGGGCACTCCCCGTACGGGCGCAGAGTGTCCGGGTGAATTTTTTCACTGTCTTCGACATCCCGGAAGAATTCTTCCGTATCTTCGGGCCATATGCTCATCAGTATCGGCGGCTGCGGCTCATGAATCATCGGCGCAGCTTCATTTATTTCCATACCCCACCTGATCATTTTTCTTCACCCCCACGGCCTGAGCTTCATCCACGACTGCGGAGCTCTCTTCAGATTGAAAGCCGCAAGCGGCTCCGGCTCGGCGTAGTGCCGCCGAGAGACGATATCCCACGCCGCAAAGTCGCGCTCTCCGACATAGGCCTCAAACTCGTCCTTGCTCATGCCGCAATCTTTGAGGAACAGATCATAGTGAAGAGGATCTCGGCGAAGCCTTTCGACATTCGTCCGATGGACCCACGGACAGGTGAATTCCCCGATCACCGCCCCCGCGCCCGGCTTTGCCTTCGTGCCCTTCGTCTCGTAGACATACACCTTCATCGGAAACTGCCTTTCGTTTTCAATGTGCGGCGCCGTCCGGCGCACTTCGATCACCTTTTCCCAAGCGAATATCTTCTCCGTCCACTCCGGGCGGATGCTCATCAGTATCCGGAGCCCCTCCGGACCTGCCTCGCGTCTCTTCAGGTTCATTTTTTCTCATTCCTTTCTCACGCATTCGCGTGCATTCGACTGCAAAATCAGCGTCCCGAAGGTCGCCGACCGTCGCGGATCAGATCAAGCGAGATCACGGTCTTGCCGCACTTCTTCGCCGTCTCCGCATCCGCAGGGTAGAGCGCCATGCGGGAGCCGCCCAGGTAGAATCCGTAATAGTACCGCCAATCGTATGCGCACGCGCGCGGATCGTCCGGCCTTATGTACGATACGATCTTCTTCGCCCCGCGCCTGCGCGGATGCGCACCGCAGTCCTCGTAGACCCTCTCCATGACCTCTCCTCCTTTTCATTTCATTCCCCGTATGACTTCGCACACGCCGCCGCGAAGAACTCGCCCGTGTCAAAGCTTTCCGCCGCACCCGACGCTGAGCCGTTCGCATATACTCCCTCGAGCACCTTCACCGCGTTCGACGGCTTCATCAGCCAATCAAAGCAGCACGCTTTCCAGCGCCCGGACCTCCCCGAAAGAAAGTCCGACGCCTCCGCAAGGGCGAAGAACTCGCCCCAGGACTTCCCGCCGAGCACCTTGCCGACCGTGCGGACCGCCACACGCCGCCTGTCCGTCACCGTCCTGCACTGCGGGAGCGAAGGGCAGGCGCGGTTGTATTCCTCCATCACCTCGCGCACGTCCGCATCCGACGTCCGCGCAGCCTCGCTTTCACGCAGCTCGCGGTATTTCCGTATCAGCGTGCGCACCTGCCCCGGCGTCAGACCGATCCTCTCGTAGTCGTTCAGCCGCTCCACACAGCTTTTGATCTTCTCAACTTCATTCTCCGAGTTGCATCCTTCGATCCGGACGCCCCCGACTTCATCCCTGTACGTCAGCATCTTCTTTTCCTCCCCTCAGTATGACTCCGTATTCCTCCCCGCCCGGGAAGAATACCTCGACCGTAGCGATCTCGCCTCCGGCAAGTATGCGCACGTTCTTCGGCACGCGCCCCTTCGCCGCCGCAATCTCCTCCGCCGCCGCCAAGGCAGCGGTGAGATCGCTCCTCCAATCCCCGCCGATCGCCTCTTTCGGCGCCTCTCTCTTTTTCGCCGCCGGAGATGCGGTCTCCCCCTTCGCCGCCGCACGCGCGCGCCTGAAGGAAAGCCCGAGCGCCTTCGCACGCATGTACACGGCGTTCTTCGTCCGTCCGATCGCTTCGGCGCATTCCGCCGCAGTCTTTCCCTCGGCGCACAGTCTCCGAAGCGCCGAGACCTCGGCCTGTATCCACCCGTTCGGCGCATGCCTCTCGCGCGGCACACCTGGCACGGCGGCATTCGACCGCACCAAGGGAATCTTCAGCATGAGCGCCCTGTCCATCACGGCGGTCTTCGTCCGCCCGAGCGCTTCGGCGCATTCCTCGGCAGTCTTTCCCTCGGCTGCCATGCGCCGCAGAGAGTCAAGCTCCCCCGTCGTCCACATCTTGTTTGACCGCTTCTTCCCGACATCCTCGCCGGGAAGCACGTCCTCGCAGAACGCAAGCCCCAAAGAGACGCCCTTGCGGTGCACGGCATGCTTCGTTCTCCCGAGCGATGCCGATATCTCACCGAGCCCGCGCCCCTCCGCGCACATGCGCCGGAGAGAGTCAAGCTCTTCAGCCCGCCATACGTTCGGCGGCTCGCGCCGGACCTTCTTCGCTTCTCCGACCTCATTGATACCCGCCGCGCGGAGTATCTCGCAGACCTTTTCCTTCGTCATCAGGTTCAGATCGGCAAGAATGCCTATCTGCTCCCGCTTGTCCTTCGCCTGACGGTACGATGTCACGATCTCCCCGTCGGTCATCGCCCTTAATCTGTCACTCATTTTCCGTTCCCCCTTTACAAATCCGACCGCCCGTGGTATAATAGGGTCGGTTCAATTTTTTCTCATGCGGCGCACGCCCTCCCCGGCGTGTGCTGCTTTTCTTTTTGCCCGCACGCCTCATCGACGCGCCCACCGCACGGATAAGCTCCGCCGATACTACGTTCGATATGACCTCCTCCGTGTACAGCGCATCCGCAGCCAGATGAAACGCAGCCGCCGAAAGCGCAAGTATGACCGAAGCCGCGAAATGCATGAGCGCCCTCTCGAGGCTCTCCGACAGCCATATGAACCCGACGGTCAGCGGGAAGAACGCCGCAATGCACAAGCCCTCGCAGATCACCTCATAAGCCGCCGCCCGTGCGGCTTTTCTTTTCGCCCGATTTTTGTTCATCTTCCAGCATCTCCTTTCTTATTTTCAGCTCTTTCGCATACCGATCGAGCCGCTCCCGGTTCTCCGGTACCTCGTAGAATTTCATGAAACATTCGCAGAGCTTGCGCGCCATGATTTCCTTTTCGATCCCCGTCGGAAACGAATCAAACCTGATCGGATCGCGCGCGTTCCTCACCTGCGGCATTACTTCTCACCTCCCCGCAGAAGCTCGTCCACCGTGCAGCCGAGTATGTCCGCAAGCTTTGACAGTGTCCCGGAACGTGGTCTTGTCTGACCGGATTCCCATTGTGACACCGCACCTTGAGTCACTTCCATGCGTTTTGCCAACTCGCCTTGTGTAATTCCCGCCCTTTCACGAGCCGCACTAATATTCATATGATATTCCCTCCTTGCTAATATTAGCGTCACTATTACAATATCACAAAAATACGCCGTTGTCAATAGAAATCCTAATATTTTTTCTTAAAAAATCGTTGCGATTCATTAGCGAATCTAATATAATATACTTGGGAGGTGACATCCGATGAATAGAGTAAAAGAATTACGAAAACTGAACGGGTATTCGCAGGTGAAATTGGCAAACAAATTAAATGTTCATCAAACAGCCATCTCGCAGTGGGAGACCGGGAGAACTTCGCCTGACATGGACGTAGCAGCAGAGATGGCACAGTTGTTTGACGTATCCCTTGAATATCTTTTGGGCATTTCCGATGAAAAATCCGCTCCCGATCCTACATGGATAAACGTTCTCGGCAGAGTTGCGGCAGGAATTCCGATTGAAGCAATAGAAGAAATTATCGACCGCGAACAGATCACGGAGGATATGGCTCGGTGCGGTAAATACATAGGTCTGCGGATTCACGGCACATCCATGGAGCCGCGCATGAAGGAAGGCGACACCGTCATCGTCCGGCTTCAGGACGACTGTGACTCCGGCGACACCGTCATCGCAATGATAAACGGCGAAGAAGCAACGTGCAAGATAATAAAAAAGATGCCCGAAGGCATCATGCTTATTTCTACAAACCCCGCCTATCCCCCTATGTTCTTTTCCAACCGTGAAATCGAGGAGAAGCCCGTGCGCATCCTCGGCAAAGTGGTGGAACTCAGGGCAAAATTCTGAGCAGGAAAGCTCTTCAATATCGTGTCATAAGGGAGGAAGGACATTGAATACGGCTGTAATCGTTCTGCTCACTGTCGTGATCGTTGTTCTTTATCTCGCGCTTGTTCTGAAAAAGGACGATATAAAGAATCTTCGCGGGCAAATCGAGAGAATGAACTCGGAGAAGGCTTCGCTTTCCGAAGAAAAAGACCGCGCCGACGAGCGCTTTTCAAAGCTCTTGAGAGCGCATGAGGACGAAACCTTTGAGGCAAATCGACGGATCAGGAACCTTTCCGCAGAGAACGCCGAGCTGAAGGAACGTCTTTCAAAGTACATTTCTTTGTACAACCGAGATATCGCAACTCCCTTCAGCAAATACATTTGGAAAAAGTACGTCCTGACCGATCAATTGATAGACTATTTCAGCGACAAGCCGGGGAAAGCCTGCGATATTTTCGACGGCATATCTCTTAAAGACGTTATCTCCTTCTCCTGTGAAATAAACGGTTCCGAAGGAGATATCTACTGTACAACGCTCGATTCATGTTCCTGCCCCTATTTTGCAAAGCTGGGGAAGCCGTGCAAGCATATGTTTTTCCTTGCGATACAGCTCGGAGTTGCCTGTATGGAGGACAAACATTCTTATGAACTGCGTACTGCGCTGAGCAGATATTCCGACAGTATACGCAAAATAGAATCCGAAAATACTTTTCTTTCGAATGCGCGTGAAGACCTGAAGCGTGAGAGCGAAGGTCTCAAACGAGAAATTGCGAGTGAAGAAGAAATGCTCGGGATGCTGAAGAGAAAGTCGGAAAAGTACCGTAAAATTATAAACAGCCGTAACATTTCTTTCCCGTGGATAAGCCGGATTTACGCCGATTGTTTGTACGCCGAAGCTATGGCGCTGTCACAGAATCTGAGATATAAGTCGCCGCCTGCCGTCAAGGCCGCCGAAGCAGTGGCGGCAACTGCCCGCGAAAAAAGAAAGCTGATTGAAAGGCTGAAATGCGCAGAGCATATTATCACCGTATACGAATCTGTCGCTCCGTGGCTGTCGGAATTCAACGATACGCCGCCGAAAGAGGTCATCGAACACCGCATTGAGGATTGTGACGGAAAGACAGAATACGAAAGCATGAGGAGATGGCTGTCCCGTAAGGAGTACGATTCTCTTCCGCCTGCGGAAAAATATCAGCTTGCACTTGATCGTTATTCCGAACGTGCGAAAAGCAATTGGGAGATCGGTATAGACTACGAAAGATATATCGGCTATCTTTATGAAGCAAAAGATTACAGCGTTATATACCACGGCGCCGTGATGGGCTTCGGCGATCTCGGGCGCGACCTGATAATTAAGAACCGCGAGGAAACGCTCATCGTTCAATGTAAGCGGTGGGTAGAAGGCAAAGTAATTCACGAGAATCACATTTGTCAGCTTTACGGCAGCGTAGTCGCATATTCGATAGAACATCCGGACGAGCAGGTTCGGGGGACGCTTGTGTGCACATGTTCTTTGTCGGAAACGGCGAAAAAGTTTGCCGACTATCTCGGGATACAGGTCGAGTACATACAATACGAATCGCACCCGCTGATAAAATGCAATATAAACAAAAATACAAAAGAAAAAATCTATCATCTGCCGTTTGATCAGCAGTATGACCGTATCGCTATTGATGCCGGAAAAGGCGAGTGCTATACGGCGACCGTCAAAGAGGCGGAAGAACTCGGCTTCCGGCGGGCTTTCCGCTACAGAGCGGCCGAGAAGGCTTGAAGAAAAATAAGCAGCTTTCAAGCCCACACGAGGGAATAAGAAATGAAAAAAGAAAAGGCGAAGACGCCCGAGAATAACAGAGCAGCCGTGTACGCTCGGTACTCAAGCCGGAAGCAGGGGGAACAGTCCATAGAAGGACAGCTTTCCGAGGCTTATAAATACGCCGAGACACACGGATATAATATAATTCATGAATACATTGACCGTGCGAAAAGCGGGCGCACGGATAACCGCGAAGCCTTTCAGGAAATGCTGCGCGATACGGCAAAAGGAACCTTCTCCACGATTATACTTTGGAAGCTTGACCGATTCGGCAGAAACCGCGAGGAAATAGCGGCAAATAAATACCGCTGCAAGAAGAACGGCGTAAAGGTTGTGTATGTCGCCGAGAACGTCCCCGACTCCCCCGAAGGTGTAATTCTCGAAAGTGTCCTTGAGGGCATGGCGGAATATTACAGCTTGCAGCTCAGTCAGAATGTCCGCCGCGGTATGCATGCAAACGCAGAAAAATGTCAAAGTACCGGAGGAACGACCCCTCTCGGATATGCCGTCGATCCCGCGACAAAGAAGTTTGTAATCGATCCGAACACCGCACCGACAGTGCGGCGGATATTCGATATGTATGCAGGCGGTACGAAAATTTCGGAAATTGTGAGAACTCTCAACGATTCCGGAATTCGGACTGCAAGAGGGTCGCGTTTCAAAGTTGACAGCCTATACACAGTTTTAAGAAACGTGAAGTATACGGGAATATACACGTATAACGGGGACGTCAGAATAGAAAACGGCATTCCCGCGATCGTGGATCGAGCCACTTTTGAAAAAGTGCAGGAGATGCTGAAGGTGAACAAACGAAAGCCGTCGAAGCTGTGGGATACATTCGATTACATTTTGACCGATAAACTCTTCTGCGGGATGTGCGGTTCAAAAATGATAGGCGAAAGCGGCACAAGCAAAAACGGAACAAAGCACAGTTATTATACATGCGTTAAGAAGCGAAGAGACCATGCATGTAAAAAGAAGGCAGTGCGACAGTATTATATCGAAACACTTGTCCTTGATCGGATAGCCGCAATTCTCGACGACGACAGCCTTCTCGCCTTTATCGCCGACAATGTTTATTCCTACTATGCGAAACTGCAAAACGATGATGACATGACCGATGCGCTGAAGAAAAGACTGCGAGAGGTTGAAAAAGCGCAGATTAATATACTTCGCGCGATTGAAGCCGGAGTGTTCAACGACATGACAAAAGCGCGAATGGACGAACTCGACGAACAAAAATCCGAGCTGCAGGCACAAATCGCCGAGGAAGAATACGCAAAGACGGGCTTGGCAACGAGGGATACCATCCTTGCATGGCTTTATTCTCAAAGGGAAAAGGACTTGAACGACAGAGCCTCACAGCGGCAGCTCATAGAAACATTCGTCAATGCAATTTATGTATTCGATGACAGAATCGAAATCCTGTTCAATTACTCAAGAGACCGCCGCTCTATTAAGTTTGAAGAGCTATCGGACCTTTACGAATACGGTGATGTGTTCGTATCTTCTGCGTTATCGTTCACCAGCCCGGAAGCCGGGCAGCCGAGAATCATGGAGGCAGGCTTAAGTTTGTTTCCTTATCGCCCGATGGGTGATTGGTTTTGACTGTTTTGCTTTCACTAAGGTCTCCCGCACAAAAGTGCGGGGGATTTTTTGTGTTATTTTGCAGGCGTGCCGCGCACGTCCCGTACTTCACCTTATGTGTGTCTCTCCGTCCGGCAGCTCGTCCGCCGCCGCGCATGAGCGGGATTTCTCCGCCGGTCTTGACAAGGGAAAGAATATCTGATACAGTATAAATGAAAAGGTGTTCTCCATAATGGGCGTGTGTCTTTTGCCTATCCCCACGGAGGACACCTGTTCTCTTTCCGGCACCCGAACATGACGGAATTTCTTTCTTGCCTTATCCTGCACCGCGAAATAACCTTTATCCGCTTTTGCTTCGGCATGTGAATTTTGCCGGAAGCCGCAGCCCGTTTCCTGCCGACAACTGCCCGGCTTTTTTGCTCCGCGCTTTCAGGGCATTTTTGCCGCCGCAGCATATCCTTTCGTGCGTCTGGCGGATTGCGTTTCACTCGCACGGCTGCGTTTTCAGTCGAATATGGTTTTCCACGCGCTGTCGCGGTACGCGCGAAAGCACATGCGGATCTGTTCTTCGCTGCATTTTTCTTCGGTGAGCGGCGGCAGATTGTCCTCGTCAAAGCAGCCGATCCCGACCGTCTCCGAATTTTCGGCAAATTCTCCGCCGAGCTCGTCGCAGAGGTAGAATATCTTGACCACACCGTATGCGTAAGGCGGAAGATTGTGAAAATCGCGGTTCTGCACGGCGATGACCGACTTCACCGCGACGTCGAGCCCCGCTTCCTCCTTAGTTTCCTTGACGGCGTTTTTCGCCGGAGACATCGTGACCTCGCACCATCCGCCGGGGAGCGACCATGTGCCGTTCGCCTCGTGTACAAGCAGAATTTTCCCGTCTCTGAATATCGCGGAGCGGGTATCGACCTTCGGCGTCTGATATCCGCTGTCGGAGCAGAACATCCCCGTTACCGTGTCGAGCGGAAGCTCGGTCTTCATCGAGATGATCTCCGCCGCGATCTCGCGGATGCGTTCGTACCGCTCACGGTCGTAAATGTCCTTTCCGTAGTGAAGCCCCGCCTGAGCGAGGCTCTGAAGCTCGATCGCGTATTCCGTCAGTCTGTCTCTTTTCATAAATCCTCCTTATTTACGGCGAGAAACGCCGCCGTCCGCCGCACGGCTTTTGCCGATGCGGATTTTTACTTTATTATCTTTTTCTGCCGCCGTTCGGCAGCATCTTTCGTTTCCGCTGCGCACGGTATGCGAAAAAGAGCATACCGCCGCGCGGGTTATTTGAATCCGTCCGGAGGTTCCCAACGCAGGCGGCGAGTGCGGGATATAATTTTCAGAGCAGCGCGCGCAGCCGTTCGGCGGCTTCGGCGGTATCGCTCCGTTTTCCGAATGAGGTGATTCGGAAATACCCGCGCCCCGCGCTGCCGAAGCCCTCGCCGGGCGTTCCGACTATCTGCGCTTTTTCGAGAAGCAGGTCGAAAAATTCCCACGATCCCATGCCGCCGGGGCACCTCATCCAGATGTACGGCGACGATCTGCCGCCCGTGTAGAAGATTCCCTTTTCGTCAAGCGGCGCGGACAGAATGTGCGCGTTTTCCTTGTAAATTCGTATCGCCTCCGCGCACTGCGCGCGTCCCTCGTCGGAAAGCGCGGCTTCGGCGGCACGCTGAATAATATATGCGACGCCGTTGAATTTCGTCGCCTGCCGCCTCGCCCAAAGCGCGTTCAGCGACACATCTCCCGCTGAAAGTCCGGACGGCACGACCGTCCATGCGCACCGCATTCCGGTGAAGCCCGCCGATTTTGACAGGCTGCATATTTCGACCGCGCATTGTTTTGCTCCGTCGATCTCGTATATCGAATGAGGAAAGTCCCCGTCGATGAACGCTTCGTATGCGGAATCGTATATGATGAGCGATCCCGTATCGCGGGCGAAATTCACCCACTTTTCAAGCTGCTTGCGCGAGTAGACCGCGCCCGTCGGATTGTTCGGCGAACAGATGAAGAACACCGCGCCGCTTTCCGCGATCCCGTCCGGCATCGGAAGAAATAAGTTTTCCCGCGTTCCTTCGATCATGCGGACACGCCGCCCCGCGAGTATGCTTGAATCCACGTAGACGGGGTAGACGGGATCGGGAATGTATACGGGGCTGTCGCCGAGGATGTCGGCGATGTTGCCCGCATCGGATTTCGCACCGTCCGAGATGAATATTTCGTCCTCGTCGAGCGATACACCGAGCGAGGCATACCGCCGCGCGACTGCCTCAAGGAGAAAAGCGTATCCGCGCTCGGGCGCGTACCCGCGAAAGGTTTCGCTTTCGCCCATCTCCGCGGTGGCGCGCCGCGCCGCCGCGACGACGCACGGCGCAAGCGGAAGCGTGACATCGCCGATCCCGAGGCGAATGAGCCGTTTTTCCTCTTCGGGATTGGCGCTGCCGTAATCCCGTACCCGCCGCGCGACCTCGGAAAACAGATAATTATCCTTCAGTCCGAGAAAGCCTTCGTTGATCTTTATTTTCATGTCCGCTCCTTCTCCGACGGCGTTAACCGCGAAAATCAAAGGTTCCGTCGTATACCCACACCGCGTCCCCCTCCATCGTGATCCGGCGGTCTGCACCGACGCGGACCGTCAGTTCGCCGCCGTGCAGGCGGACGCGCACATCGGTTTCGGCGTCGCAGAGGGAGTTTTCGACCGCGGCGCATACCGCGGCGCACGCTCCCGTGCCGCACGCCCACGTCTCGCCGGAGCCGCGCTCCCAGACGCGCATTTCGATCTCGGTGCGGCTGATTATGCGCACAAATTCCGTGTTCACGCGCTCGGGAAAGAGCGGGTGATGCTCAAAGGCGGAACCGATTTTTTCAAGATCGAGCGAGGCAATATCGCCGCAGAACACGACCGCGTGCGGATTCCCCACGGAAAGCGCCGTCACGCGAGCGCGCATTCCGCCCGCCGTGATCTCGCTGCCGATCATCTTGCCGCCTGAAAGAACGGGAATTTTCTCCGGGGCGAATTCGGCATAACCCATATCGACGGAGACGGACGAAACGGCAGCGCCGTTTGTGCGGAGCGTCAGTGTCTTTATCCCGGAGAGCGTCTCGACCGTGAGTGTTGTTTCCCTTACGGCTCGGCTGTCCCACAGGTATTTCCCGACGCAGCGTATCGCGTTCCCGCACATTTTTCCCTCGCTGCCGTCGGCATTGAATATCCGCATCGCGGCGTCGGCTTTTTGCGACGGGCATATCAGAACGATACCGTCGGCACCGACCGACAGGCGGCGCGGGCACATCACGGATGCAAGGGCGGCGGGGTCGAACGGAATTTTGTCCGCGCAGCTTATATATATGTAGTCGTTTCCGGTGCCCTGCATCTTCGTGAAGTGAATTTTCATTATTATACGCTTTCCTCTTTCGTGATCGACGATATCTCATCCTCCGTGAGGTACCGCCATTCGCCGCGCCCGAGCGCCGGGTCGAGTTTCAGCGGTCCGAAGGATATTCTCTCGAGCGATACCACCTTGCATCCGACGGCGGCGAACATTCTCTTTATCTGATGGAATTTGCCCTCGGAGATCGTGATCTCTCCCGAAAGAGCGCCGTCCGCCGAGATCTGCGCCGGAGACGTCACATATCCGCCGATGTCCGCGCCGAGCTCGAGTGCACGCTTTCCTTCGGCGTCCAAAGGAAGATCGAGACCGTAACGGTATGTTTTCATGACGTGCTTTTTCGGCGAGAGAAGCTCATGCGCCGTCTGACCGTCGTTTGTGATCAGAAGAAGTCCGAGCGTGTCGCGGTCGAGCCTCCCGCACGGAAAGAATCCGCGCTTGGAATAGGACGGAGGCAGAAGCGTCATTACCGTCGCGCCGCCCTCCTCCGTGGATGAGATCAGCCCGGCGGGCTTGTTAAGCATAATGTATTCGAATCTGCTCCATTTTATGACCTGACCCGAGAGGCATACGGTGTCGGCATTCTCGTCGATGTGGATCGCGGCGGAACGCACCGCGGTTCCGTTTACCGTGATACCGCCTTTTTTTGCGAGTTTTGCGGCTTCGCTTCTGGTGCAGGCGCCGCTTTCACTAAGATATTTATCGAGTCTCATTGAATTTCCGCCTTTTTGAAATCGTATATATAATATATTGTAGCATAATTGCGAAAAGAAGTAAATCCGAAAAAAGATAAAAAAGATTGAAAAAAGGTGTTGACAAGGGGAGGGAGATGTGATATAATAACAAAGCTGCCCGCGAGAGGCGGCAAGCTCCTTGAAAATTGAACAACAACAAGCACAAGAGCGAACCTGAAGAGGTAAGCTCGAGGCTCTGAAGAATTCTAAAGAATTTCAAAAGATGCTCTTAAAACAATAGAGCGGAATCAACTCTGATGTATAGCCTCTGCGGAGGATATATATACAAACATTAGAGAGTTTGATCCTGGCTCAGGATGAACG
>CDZG01060849.1_pt1 | contig 47982 bp, 42 predicted proteins | sample 557741 | NCBI WGS metagenome assembly CDZG01 (sample SAMEA3182086, study PRJEB8094) | gut metagenome | biome: human; feature: gut; material: Stool; isolation source: human stools | place: Canada | collected 2013-01-21
GACACACAGCACTTACCCATACCACGGGCAACTACTGCTGCATGAGAAGTCATACCACCGCGGGCAGTAAGAATACCTTCTGCAACTGCCATACCCGCCAAATCTTCGGGAGAAGTCTCGATACGTACCATTATAATACGCTTACCGGCAGCATGCCATTCTGCAGCATCATCTGCAAAGAAGACAATCTGTCCTGTAGCAGCACCCGGAGATGCGGGAAGACCACGAGTTAAAACCTTGGCTTGTTTCAAAGCAGTCTTATCAAACACAGGGTGGAGCAATTCGTCCAATTTATTGGGCTCGCAGCGCATCAATGCAGTTTTCTCATCAATCATACCCTGATGCAGCAAATCCATTGCAATCTTCACCATAGCTGCACCGGTACGTTTACCGTTACGCGTCTGGAGAAACCAGAGTTTACCTTCCTGAACGGTAAATTCCATATCCTGCATATCTCTATAGTGGTCTTCCAACTTAGTCTGCAAAGTATCCAGCTCTTTATAGATTTCCGGCATAGCCTCTTCCATTGACGGATATTTGGCTGCACGTTCTTCTTCGCTAACACCTGCCAGTTCTGCCCAACGTTGTGAACCGATTTTGGTAATCTGCTGCGGTGTACGGATACCTGCCACAACGTCTTCACCTTGCGCATTAATCAAATACTCACCATTAAACAAGTCTTCACCTGTACCGGCATCGCGGCTGAAGCAAACCCCTGTAGCAGAAGTCTCACCCATATTACCAAATACCATTGCTTGAACATTAACGGCTGTACCCCACTCATCGGGTATACTTTCCATCTTACGATATAGAATAGCACGTTCATTCATCCAAGAATTGAATACTGCACAAACAGCACCCCACAACTGCTCATAAGCACAAGCCGGGAAATCTTTTCCGGTTTGCTCCTTTACAGCAGCTTTAAACTTCTTCACTAATTCTTTAAGGTCTTCCACTTCCAGTTCATTATCCAGCTTCACACCTTTTGCGTGCTTCACCTCTTCAATGATGGCTTCAAATGGATCGATATCCTCTTTATTAGTCGGTTTCATACCCAATACCACGTCACCATACATCTGTACGAAACGACGGTAAGAGTCCCATGCAAAACGTGCATTGCCTGTTTTACGTGTCAATCCTTCTACTACTTCATCATTCAGACCCAAATTAAGGATCGTGTCCATCATACCCGGCATAGAAGCACGAGCGCCCGAACGCACTGAAACCAGTAATGGATTTTCTATATCACCGAACTTAGAAGACATCAATTCTTCTACTTTTGCTATAGCGCTTTCTACTTCGCCTTTCAACAGAGCAACAACTTTTTCCTGCCCCATCTCATTATATTCGGTACAAACCTCAGTCGTGATTGTAAAACCAGGAGGAACCGGAACCCCGATAAGGTTCATTTCGGCAAGGTTGGCACCTTTACCTCCCAAAAGATTTTTCATGTCGGCCTTTCCTTCTGCCTGACCGTTACCAAAGGTATAAACTCTTTTCTTGTCCATAATATAAATTTAAGTTTCTCGATTGTGATTTTTTTCTGTTCGCAAATCTAAGTATATTTCGCATACTAGAAAACTTTTTGAGAAAAAACTTTCTATCAAAATGCAATTTCGACATTGCAATCTTTAATATTTCACTTCATAGAGAGAATTCCCGAAAAAATGTCTATTTTTGCAGAATAATTTATTAGACTGGTGTAAAAGTGGCAAGAAATAGAAAAGAACTTCCCCTACTGGAGAAAGTGACAATAACGGATGTGGCTGCCGAAGGAAAAGCCATCGCAAAGGTCAATGATTTGGTTATTTTCGTACCTTATGTCGTTCCCGGAGATGTAGTAGACCTGCAAATTAAGAGAAAAAAGCATCATTATGCTGAAGCCGTAGTAGTGAAGTTCCACGAATATTCTCGTGAAAGAGCCGTCCCATTTTGCCAACATTATGGGGTATGTGGTGGTTGCAAATGGCAAGTTCTCCCTTATTCCGAACAGATCAAATACAAGCAAAAACAAGTAACTGACAACCTTACCCGCATCGGAAAAATTGAACTTCCGGAGATTTCCCCGATTCTCGGTTCTGAGAAAACACAGTTCTATAGAAATAAACTGGAGTACACTTTTTCTAACAAACGCTGGTTGACGGAAGAAGAAGTTAAGCAAAATGTGGTATATGATCAAATGAATGCTGTAGGTTTCCACATCCCCAATGCTTTTGATAAAGTACTGGCGATAGAGAAATGCTGGTTACAGGATGACATATCCAACCGTATCCGGAATACTGTACGCGATTATGCTTACGAGCATGATTATTCATTCATCAATCTGCGTACCCAGGAAGGGATGTTGCGCAATATGATTATCCGTACCTCCACTACCGGGGAACTTATGGTGATCCTCGTTGCAAAAATAGAGGAAGAAGAAAAAGAACTGCAACTGTTCAAACAACTCCTGCAATATGTTGCTGATACATTTCCCGAAATAACTTCCCTTCTATACATTATCAATAATAAGCGTAACGATACTATTACCGACCTGGAGGTATATACTTTCAAAGGCAAAGATCACATCTTTGAAGAAATGGAAGGATTACGTTTTAAAATAGGTCCTAAATCATTCTATCAAACCAATTCCGAACAAGCATACAACCTTTATAAGATAGCACGCAATTTTGCGGGATTAACCGGAAAAGAACTGGTATATGACCTTTATACAGGTACAGGAACCATTGCTAACTTTGTTTCCAAACAAGCCCGCCAGGTTATCGGTATCGAATATGTACCCGAAGCTATTGAAGATGCAAAAGTAAATGCAGAAATCAACGGCATTGAGAACACCTTATTCTTTGCCGGTGATATGAAAGATATGCTAACACAGGATTTCATCAACCAATACGGTCGACCGGATGTTATTATCACCGATCCTCCTCGAGCCGGTATGCATCAGGATGTAGTAGACGTTATCTTATTTGCCGAACCAAAACGTATTGTATATGTAAGTTGTAATCCAGCCACACAGGCACGCGATCTGCAACTACTCGATGCAAAATACAAAGTAAAAGCCGTACAGCCGGTGGATATGTTCCCACATACTCACCACGTAGAAAACGTTGTGCTTCTGGAATTAAGAAATGAAGACTGAGAATTAATCACTAATCACTAACCATTAATCACTATCAACGTGGCAAGAGGAAAAATAGTAGCACGAGCCCGCACTCAATATACGGACTACACAGTAAATGAACCGATGGAACTTATGGAGTTCCTGGCAGCCAAGATGCCGGACGCCAGTCGCACCAAACTAAAATCATTGCTCAGCAAACGAGTGGTGTTCGTAGACAGTGTGATAACCACTCAATACAATTTTCCGCTAAAACCGGGCATGAAAGTACAGATTAGCCGTGATAAGGGTAAAAAGGAGTTTCATAACAAATTGCTGAAGATCGTATATGAAGATGCATATATCATAGTGGTGGAAAAGATGCAAGGTTTACTGTCAGTCAGCAGTGAACGCCAGAAGGAACGTACAGCCTATCATATTCTAAATGAATATGTGCAACGCTCCAATGGACGCGGCAGCAACGTTTATATTGTCCACCGCCTTGATCGTGATACTTCCGGGTTAATGATGTTTGCAAAAGATGAAAAAACACAGCGTACGCTGCGTGATAATTGGCATGAGATTGTAACCGACCGTCGTTATGTAGCTGTAGTTGCGGGAGAGATGGAGAAGAATGCCGGTTGTATAATATCCTGGCTCACGGATCGTACTCTTTATGTATATTCCAGTCCGACAGATGACGGAGGACAAAAGTCAATTACACATTATCGCACTATTAAGCGTGCCAATGGTTATTCTCTTGTGGAACTAAACCTTGAAACCGGACGTAAAAACCAAATCCGGGTACACATGCAAGACTTAGGACATCCTATTGTTGGGGATGGGCGTTACGGACTCGAAGAGGTAAATCCTATCGGACGCCTGGCGCTACATGCCTTCAAATTATGCTTCTATCACCCGGTTACAGGAGAGCTGATGCAGTTTGAAACGCCTTATCCGAATGATTTTAAAAAGTTGTTTCTGAAAAAATAAAAAAAGAAATTGCGCAGATTAATAAAGTGAATTTTATCAATCTGCGCAATTTTTTTTATATAATATACTTTTTTATCTTACACGACGCATATAAAAGCTTTGCCCATTAATATCATCTTTATATTCCCTCCAGCTATTATACCAAGTACCACTGAAAGAATTAGCATCTGCCTGAGCTCCCCAAATATAAGCTGTACTACCATCATCATAGAATTCCAATTCCATCACATTATAAGAACCTTCCAGCCAGCTCCACCTGAACAAAAGGTAATTAGGATCCCCTTTCGAACCAATAGTACCTTGATAACGTTCATTAAACGTCATAACTGTCCCTCTTCCCCAAGTATATATTCCAAAATCTATCTCATCAGAAGTGTACCATTCACCAGGCAAGTTAAATTCAGTATCCTCCCTATCATCACAGGATGTAAATCCCATAATAAACACAGAGAGAAACAATAATTTATAAACTAAAGATTTCATAATTACATGTATTATTTATTATTATAATTGGAGTCTGTCATCATCAGCACCTTCCCATCCAGCTTACCACTAAGGTAATGATCACGTACCCATACATTCTCAAAGTACTTTACTTTTCCATCTGAAAAAGTAAGTCTTAAAGCTTCCTTGCTATCATCTGTCCAACGCCAGGAAAATTCTCTGTCAACAGTCGTTTTCCCACCGGTATCATAGGTAGTTGTAAGTTCCTGCCCTTTATTATTATCTTTAAAGAATCTGAGTTGATAAGTACATGTTAAACCCTCATCCGTCTCATATTCATCTATCCAGGTTCTGTCACATAGCTTTTTGTCACTATTCTCCATCGTGTAATATACATCATCCCCGCAAGACAATAAACCAACAGCAAAGACGCATAGCAATAATATTTTTACGCAATTCAAAGTTTTCATAATTATCAAGTTTAGTTAATACCTGTGGACAAAAATACGAAAAGATATCGAAATGTTTTAATATTTCGCCTGATATTTCTTATAGAAGGTCAGAAACAGAACAAAACCGACCATGGCGAAAGGAACTCCTGCCAGTGCCGGATAACGATAACCGCCACTGATAGCAAGCCCACCAACATACGCACCGATGGCATTTCCCAAGTTAAATGCCACTTGCACACAAGCCGCTCCCAGCATCTCTCCACCTTTTGCCACACGGATAATCAACACTTGTTCCGGACTGGAAACCGCGAATAAGCCGGCAGTACAAAAGCACATCAATAATGCTGATAACCACGGATAAGGAGACAAGAAGAATATCAATAACAGCACAACACAAATCATAGCTTGCACAGTAGTACCTACTTTTCCGGGAGTATACCGGTCAGAAAGACGCCCACTCACCAGATTACCCACCACCATACCAAAACCGGCCAATACCATCAATCCGGTAATGCTTTCGGCACTGAAACCGGATACATTCGTCAATAACGGGTTAATATAACTGTACCAACAAAAAACTCCGCCATTACCCAGTGCCGTTGCCCCTAAAATGAGCCAGGGAGCCGGGTTTTTAAGAAAACGGAACTGTCCTTTGAAACCAGTATCTTTCAGCCCTTCCACGTGGGGTACCCAACGCCAGATATAATAAAGAATAATCACTCCCCAACAACCCACCAGCAAGAATGTTACCCGCCATGAGATAGCATTACTCAATGATGTTCCCAATGGAACTCCAAAAAGATTGGCTATAGTCATTCCGGCAATCATGATAGATACGGCCTCAGAGCCTTTACCCTTATCAGCCAATTTTTCGGCAACAATAGAAGCTACACCGAAATAAGCCCCATGAGGAAGTCCGGAAACAAAACGAGCCAGTAATAACACCCAATAATTAGGTGCCATTGCTGCACAGATATTCCCTATCATTATCAGAGTCACCAATGCCAACAAAATATGTTTCAGTGGATGTTTACGGGCCAAGATCAGAGTAGGTGCCCCGACACATACTCCCAAAGCGTATGCAGAAATAAAATGCCCTGCCACAGGAATACTAACGCCCAAATCTTTAGCCACATCGGGCAGAATGCCCATCATGACAAACTCGGCAATCCCTAATCCCAAGGTACCGAACGCTAATGCAATAAGACTCTTCTTCATACCTATTTTACCTACAAAAAACTAACCTTTTTACCGGGGTGCAAAGGTAGTGTTTTTTTTATTCCAATAATAAACTATTCATGGCTTCATTTTGTTTTTATATATAGACAGAACAGTAATATGAAAACAATTATTATAAGTCTATTTATGGCAATAACAGCAATAGCTGCCCATGCACAGCAAAAAAGCTTTTATGACTTCACAGTCAAGACGATTGATGGAGAAGATTTGTCACTTTCCACCTTTAAGGGAAAGACATTGCTCCTCTTTATAAATGGCTTACCGAAAAAAGTGAAAACGGCGTGGAAAACGCAAAAGAACATAACAAGCCCCGAAATTTATCATAAGTTTCGGGGCTTATTATATCTTTCATTTTCGGAATCCGGAGAAAAAGTTATCTATCCAACGAACCAGATAAACTATAATAACTCCAGCTATGACCATTGCAATGATACGACCTAACATATTCTTGTAGCTTTAAATATTTTAGTAGGCAAAGATAGCTAAGATATATAAAACAGCATAGACTATTACGCAAAAATCATGTTTGCGGCAGGACTACACCCTGTTAGAGACGTATCAAAAAGGGTTCAAGTCCCTATTTGCTCCATACCATCCCCGGACAGAAGTACTTCTAACCGAATTTGATACGGAGTTGGTACGAGCCTGATACTGCCCATCCCCGGCCCTGATTCCTTTTGGGCACGAAAAGGAAACCATTAATTCTGCCAACAAGTTACTAAATTATTTTTCTCCTATTGAGAAAAAATATTTCTCCTACCGGGAAACAAAATACCCATTTATACCAAATTATTTTTTAATGATTACTCAGGATACAGTACAGCTCTTTTTTTATGCTCAATTCCCTGATAAGATTACATGAAGATCAACTGCTTCTTAAGCAAATCTACAATATCACTCTGCAATTTCTGTGCATTGATAGGTTTAGAAGTATACGCATCGAAACCACTATTCAGGATGCGTTCCTCATCTTCTGCATAGACATAAGCCGTTACTGCCATGATAGGAACAGTCGGCGATATTTCACGTATGATCTGCGTAGCCTCGTAGCCAGTTTTTTTAGGCATATTGATATCCATCAATATCAAATGAGGATTGTATTTCTTAAATAATTCTACTGCCTCTTCCCCATCCCAAGCATGAAGAATGTTATATTTACGTTTCAGGATAGATTCAAATAACAAGAAATTGCTTTCATTATCTTCAGCTATTAAAACGGTGAGTTTCTCTACTTTACTTAACCGGTGTTCTTTCTGTTCTCTCGTCGACTTGAGTTCCACTGGATGATAAGGAAGAGTGAACCAGAAAGTAGAGCCCTTGCCAGGTTCCGATTCAACGCCTATGCTACCACCCAAATTCTCGACAACACTCTGGCAGATAGACAACCCCAATCCTGTACCTTGAGAAAAAGAATCGAGTTTCACGAAACGACCAAAAACAGTATCTTTCTTATCCTCTTCAATTCCACATCCCGTATCCGTAACATAAAAATAAAGGGAATCAGTATCCTTCAGTCGATAACCGAAAGTGACGCTTCCACTATAAGTAAACTTCATAGCATTATTAAGCATATTCGTCATAACCTGCGTCAGCCTGTTCCTCTCGATATTTACAGTACAGTCCGGCATTTCCGGTATATATCGGATGGGGACAGCTTCATTCTTCTGACGAAGTTGGGCAGATTCTTCTATCTCCTTAAACAATGCATTCAGATCTAAATCGGAAAATACAAATTCCAATGTTCCGGACTCAATCTTAGAAAGCTCCAGAATGTCTCCAACCAGTTGCAACAATAGCGTATTATTATTCTCAATAATATTGATATACTCCTCTTTCTCCTCCTGTTCTTCCGTATCTGCCAAGATACTGGAAAAGCCGACAATAGCATTGAGCGGAGTACGTATTTCATGACTCATATTGGCCAGGAAAGCAGACTTCAGACGATTTGATTCTTCAGCTTTCTCCTTTGCCGTAATCAGATCTTCTTCCATTTTCTTTCGTCCGGTTATCACGAGAGAAGAACCTACCAAAGTAATCGGATTACCTTTTTCATCCCTCTTATCCACAGTGGCCTGAGCCTCAACCCATTCATAACGCGATATTCCATTCTTACGAACTATCACGCGATATTCTTCTCTGATCTTAGAAACATTACCTTCCGTCAACTCCTTATAAGCCCTCTTTACCCGGTCTCTGTCTTCCTTGCAAATTTTGGCAAAATATTGGTAGTCAGGAACGGAAAGTTGTTCCTCGTTCATCATGCTATCATCATGGCTAAGCTCTACCGGACGGTTTACGTCACAAAGCATAGTACCTTTCTCCAAATCCCATTTCCAGGGAACGATATTAGCCACGTCCAGCGACATTGATAATTTATGATTAGCAGATCGTAACATCTGTTGTGTCTCGGCTAACTCGGTATTATCCACACAGAATACATCAATGTATCCCTTATGCTTAGAGGGTGTCAGAATTACATTGAAATAATTACCTATATTTTCGTAATAGTATTGGTATGAAAGCTCCTTCTGAGTAGAGTTGACCATACTGTAGAGATGACACATTCTTTCAAAGCCTTTCGGATCTGCTTCACTCCCTCTTTTACCAATCACCTCACCCATAGACTTGAAATATTTTTCGAAACGGGGATTTGCTTCCACTGTGATGTAGTCGACAATCTTTCCGGCAGAATCATAAACCAGCTGTTGCTTCAAATAAACGATGGGCATATTCTCAAACAAACTGTGATAGCTTGTCATCAGCTTTATCTGTTCGGCTTGCTTTCTTCTGCTCTTATACAACCACCACAACCACATCCACATAAATAAAATCAGAATTGTGGTAATTCCCAAAATGACACTATATTTGTGTTGCTCCCAGAAAGAAGGAGGCATCATATAAAAAACAGAATTGGGAGGACACAACTTAGGTGATAATCCGGCTTCTGTAAGATCGTAATAGTTGAACATAGGAGCGGGAGTCCCACAATTCACCATATGAACACCTTTCACGTTATTATCAGCTAAAACGCCGGCAGTTATTTCTGTAATGTTCCTCCCGATTGTCTTCTCATCCAAAAAGTAACCACCTATCATACCATTCCGTTGCAATCCGGTATTGTCTAATGAAAAAATAGGTGAAGAAGAATAATAGCTGAGGATTCTGGAAATATTATTGGTCAATACAGCATTCCCTTTTTGAGCATTTTCCTGATACCATGAGCAAAAGAGAACGCCACTATTCTCCTCTGCATGGGCCAGTGAATCAGCCAATTCATCGGTAGTCATTTCGCCGGCAACATAATCTTTTATTTCAAGCTCCGGAAAGTCTTTATTCACAATCTCTTTTAAATCCGAGCGAAACTGAGCACTTATGTAACGGGCATCCGACAAGAAGATAAGTTCATCCATTTCAGGCATCAGATTCTGCATTAACAGAACAGTTTCTTTAAGATAGGCAGGCACATGAAAGACAGTCAGCGACAGATTGCCTTGATAATCTGTCAAAGGTGTTCTCTCTTCCGCCGCAATGGCTCGCCTGTGCAAGTAGGCCTCTTGTGGACCTACATAATCCGTCTCGGTGCAGAGAATAACGGGAACATCTTTCCATTTATTTTCTATACTCTCTTTCAGCAAGCCCCAAGAGGCACTACCCAAGAGGACCAAGAGTTTCGGAGGATTGTCTGCATATTTTCCAAAGAGGTTTTCTTTGTATTCTGATAAATCTTCCACATTTTGCAGATGCATAAATTGCCCACCCATGTGTTCCACATCCACTACATAAGGAGAGTTTTTATGTTGATAAGAATTATAAATGGGGATAATAAAATCGTTACTCCAACGGGAAGATCCACTGTATGCATTGAGAATCAATATTCTATCTTCATTTCCGGGTTTAAATGCTGAGGAGACTTCGCCAAATACATTAACAGCATTCGAAAGAAAAACAACTAATATAATAAACACTCTGATTATTATTTGCAAATATTTCATCGAAATTACAGTTTAGTCTACAAGTGTATCCATTCTTTACCACACAAGGAACAAAAGGCCTACATCATAGAGAAATTAGATTGCAAAACTAATTAAAAATCAGAGAATTCCCAGTTTTTAGTAAAGAGATTTTTAAAGAGAATTGCGTATCTTCCATATTCTACGTACTTTTGAGAGCAGAAAATAAAAAAATCATGAAAATACTTCATACCAGCGACTGGCATCTGGGACATACACTATACAACTATGACCGCAGTCGCGAGCAACAAGCATTCCTAAAGCAACTAACCCGCATTGTGGCAGAAGAAATGCCGGATGCAATGGTCGTCAGCGGAGACATCTACCACTACTCCACCCCATCGGCAAGTACACAGAAGATGTACACGGACGGTATGCTCGAAATTCACAGGGCATGCCCCGAAATGACAATTGTAGTAACTGCCGGAAACCACGACAGCAGTTCGAAATTAGAGATAGACAGTAGTCTGTGGAACCATTTCGGTGTAAAGGTAGTAGGAAACATAGAACGAAACCAGGAAGAAGTAAATCTGGAAAAACACATCGTAGAAGTGAGAAACGACAGAGGAATACTAAAAGGATATATTATCGCCATACCTCACGTCTATCCGCAAAACTTCCCGATACTGGACACAGAAACACCTCGAGAAGAACGGCAGGCACGCTTTTTCCAAGCATTGCAGGATGAAGTAGAAAAAATGAATGCGGAAAGACTGCCTGTTGTATTGATGGCACACCTTTCCATAGAAGGCAGCGACCAAACCGGGCATGACGATACCGTAGGCGGAATAGAATATGTCCCTATCAATGCAATGGGTGAAGGATACGATTATCTGGCACTCGGTCACATCCATTGCCCACAGAACATTAAAGGAAGCAGGTCTTGTGCACGATATTGTGGTGCTCCCCTGTCTGTCAGCTTCGACGAGACTTATCCACATTCTGTTTCCATTGTTGAAATACAAGGAGAAAAAGCACCTCAGATCAAAACAATTGAAATAGAGAATCCGATGCCACTCATCACGCTACCCAAGGAAGCTGTAGATTTTGAAGAAGCTATAAAACTGCTGGAGGAATACCCGGATGACAAACCGGCTTATATCCGCCTGAATGTTCTGATAAAAGATTACCTGGCGCCCGACTGCAACGAACGGGCATCGAGCGCGGTAAAAGGGAAAAACTGCAAATTCTGTTATATCAAGCCCAACCGGGAGAAGCGCACTTCAGAGGATGAAACCAAGCATATCTCTATTCAGGAAATGCAGGAAATGTCCCCATTGGAAATAGCAAAACTTTATTTTAAGGAAGCAGAGGGAGAAGAAATGGATGAGGAACTCTGCGAACTGATGAATAGTGTCGTACAAAAGGTAAAAGAGAAAAGCAATCTGCATTAATTCCCTATAATCTGTAGTGAATCATGAAACTTCAAAAACTGACTATAAAAAATCTGGCATCCATAGAAGATGCTGTGATTGACTTTGAGAATGGACCACTGAGCGAAGAATCCCTGTTTCTGATTTGTGGGGAGACGGGTGCCGGCAAAACAACATTACTCGATGCCATTTGCCTGGCACTCTACAATGAAACGCCGCGCATGGAACGGGCAGAAAACGAAAAGTACCGGGACATAGGGCAAACTTTTTCTTCTAAGAAAGAGGATGTGTCAATAAACGACAGCCGCCAATTGATGCGCAGAAATACCAAAGAGGCGTGGACGGAACTGGAGTTCACCGGTTCAAACGAGATACCTTATATTGCCAAGTGGTACGTAGCCCGTGCACACCGAAAAGCATCGGGTGCCATTCAAGATGCAAAGTGGACATTAGAGAACCGGAAAACGAATCTCCAAATCACTAAGAAAAATGAGATAAAATCCGAAATACAAGCAGCCGTAGGGTTAAGTTTTGAGCAATTCTGCCGTACTACTCTCCTGGCACAAGGAGATTTTACCAAATTTCTTCAGAGTAAGGAAAGTGAAAAATCGGATATCCTGGAGAAACTGACAGGTACCGGAATCTATTCTGAAATAGGTGCAAAGATTTACGCCATCACCAAAGAGAAACGCATAGAATATGAGAATCAGAACCAAAAACTGGAAGGTATCCATGTGCTGACTGATGAAGAGATAAATGAAATTTCCGAAACTACAACTACGCTAAATGCTGAAATCAATGGAAATACCATACAAAAGAATATAGCAGTCCTGAAACGTGACTGGCTGAAGCGGTTTGCTGAGCTTATCCTCACTCAAGAAAACCAACAAAAGAACTGGGAAACGAAAAAAGAACAATTGCAATCGGATGACTTCCTACAAAAAGAACTATTGATAAAAGACTGGAATAATACTGCAGATGCCCGTAACTGGTTATTTTCTCTCAAACAGCAACAACAGCAACAGGAAAAAGACAGAGAGCAAACTGAAAAGTTGAAAAAGAGTTTCATCTACCTCAGTAGTGGTTGTTCCTGGCTGAAGGAAAATCTGAAAGAATTGCAAGCAAAACTAATACTTGCCGAAGAATATTTGCAAGCTCACGCCCCGCTCCTACCTATGTTCGAGCAAAGTCAGTCCATCGTTACAGACCTGAATGCTGTGCTTTCTGCTCATTCACGCATCGCTGCCTACAAAAAACAAATAGCAGAATTGTCCCGGCAGCAGCCTATCCGGGAGCAAGAACGCACGAATAAGAAAAATGACTTCAACCGGAAAAATGAAGAAAATCAGATTAAGCAGCAAGAGATAAACTTATTGAATGCCCAGCTTGAATCCATGAATCGAAATGTCCTACAGGAAAAGAAGCATGCATTGGAAACGACTAAGGAAAAGTTGCTAAAAGCCCAAAATGCCCTGATACTATTAGGAGAGAAAAAAGCAGCCTTAAATATAGCCGAAGAAAGCCTGAGATCTTTGGAACTAAAACTGCAAGCCAGAAAAAAACAACACGAAGAACTGGGAAACAGATTCGACACTAAAAAGAAAGCCTACGATGAGATCAAAATACTCTACGACAAACAAAAAGAAGCTGTGGAAGAGTGGGCACAAGAAGCCCGTGCCCGTCTTTCTGTAGGAGATATGTGTCCGGTATGTGGTCAAAAGATAGAATCACTCAGCAAGGATGAAGATTTTCAGTCTGTACTTACACCTATCCGGCAATCGCTGGAGACAAAAGAGAAAGAGTACAAGGAAGCAGAACAAACTTTGAATAGCAACCGGACGGAGACCAGAACTTATGAGGATATGATAGCAGGGAGTCGTCTGGCTACAGATAAGGCCCGGAAAGGATATGAATTTATTCAAACTGAAGCTAAAGAAACATGCCGTCAGTGTAATATTCTAATAATCTCAAATGATACCAGAGATATTCTGGAAAGACAAATTCAAGAAAATGAACAGCACCTTAAAGACATCAATGCCAGATTGAACGAAGTACAAATTCTCTCCAACAATATTTCCCGATTGCAGTACTTAAAAGATGAACTTCAGAAAGTAGTGGAGGCCGCCCGAAATGCTTTCGATACTGCTGACAAGAATCTGATGAAACTAAAAAACGATATCACTAATAAACATTCGCTAACCGAAAGTGAGAAGGATATCATTCGCACCACACTGGAACGTGTCAGCCCACTTATTCTTTGGGAAGGATGGCAAACAGAATGGAGTACTGCTCCTACCTCATTTATCGAACGCTTACAAAAGTCTGCAGTACATTATAAACTGGCACAGAACAGGCAATCGGAATTAAAAACAACCATTTCCCTCATAGAGAAAGAACTGGACAGTGTATCAGCAACGCAGAATCTGATCTGTACAGCATTTCCCGAATGGAAAAACCTGCCAATAGAGGAAAGGATGGAAATCAAAAATCTAGGAATGGCATGGAATACTCTGAACTCTGAAGTCAGCGGATTGAAACAAAACATTTCATCTGTCCGAAAGAACATCGACGAGTTGCAAGCCAACCTTACAGCATTCTATACTATACATCCGGATATGAACGAAGCACGCCTCATTGCTCTTTCCTCCTACTCTAGCGAGCAAATAGAGAACTTGCGTACCAGTCAACAAAGGCTTAAAGATGAAGAAGTAGCCGCACAAAGTGCTTTCAAGCTAACAACCGGACAACTGGAAGAACACCAAAGCAAGAAACCGGAAATGGAAGAGGAAGAAAACCTTGAAAGTCTGGACAGCCTTATCATAGCTTTAGATGAGAAAATAGCAGTAAGCAATCAGGCCCTCATACGGCTGAAAATCCAATTGGAAGAGAACACTAAGAACATCGCCCGGATAAAGGACGAGAAGAAACGTGCGGACGAATTGCGGGAAGTGTACTTAAAATGGGACCGTCTTTGCCATCACTTTGGTGACGAGAAAGGAAAGAATTTCCGAAACATCGCACAAAGTTTTGTACTGAAAGAGCTGCTCAATGGAGCAAATTTCTACCTGAAACACCTCACCAAGCGCTACGAATTGGAATGCCAGGCTGGTTCACTCACTATTTTGCTGCGCGATTTTTATCAGGGAGGCGCGCCACGTCCAGCTTGCACCCTGTCCGGTGGAGAGAGCTTTCTGGTATCTTTATCACTCGCCTTAGGACTCTCTGCCCTCAGCCGCCACAGCCTGTCAGTAGATACACTGTTTATCGATGAAGGATTTGGAACACTGAGCAGCGATTATCTGAATACAGTGATGGATACTTTGGAAAAGCTACACCAAATGGGTGGCAAGAAAGTAGGCATCATCAGTCATGTAGAAGGGCTGCGCGAACGGATCAAAACCCAAATTCAGGTAAAGCGAATCGATAATTCGAGAAGTGAGATCAGCACAGTGAGAACCCTATAAATAGGTATTGTGACAAAGAAAGGAACGATTTTCTGTGCCTACAAGTACAAATACACTATATTATTGTGTACTTTTGTAGCAACTATTAATAGAAGAAGACAATGAAAAAGTTCATAAAAGGAGTCCGGTTTGCTCCTAAAAATTATTCCGACGAAGTAGAAGAAAAAATTCAGCACTATAAAAAGGAAGGCTACAAATTACCGTCACGCCATTTATTGCGTACTGAGGAGCAATTGGCAGGTATTCGTGAAAGCGCAAAAATTAATACTGCATTGCTGGATTATATCTCGGCAAATATCCGTGAAGGGATGTCGACAGCAGAAATAGATCATATAGTATATGAATTCACAACAGACCATGATGCCATTCCGGCTCCTTTCATGTACGAAGGTTTCCCTAAAAGTGTATGTACAAGCATCAATGATGTCGTATGCCATGGTATACCGAGTACCAAAGAGTTTCTGCGTAACGGAGATATTGTGAACGTGGATGTTTCGACTATTTATAAAGGATATTTCTCGGATGCTTCACGCATGTACATGATTGGAGAAGTGAAACCGGAACTGCAACGCCTGGTACAAGTAGCAAAGGAATGTCGTGACATAGGCGTACAAACAGCACAACCCTGGGCACGTCTCGGAGATGTAGGCGCAGCCATTCAGGAACATGCCGAGAAAAATGGATATAGTGTAGTACGCGATTTGTGCGGACACGGTGTAGGAATTAAGTTCCATGAAGAACCGGACGTAGAACACTTTGGCAAGCGCGGTACGGGAATGCTTATCGTTCCGGGAATGACTTTCACCATCGAACCGATGATAAATATGGGAACTTATGAAGTCTTCATTGATGAAGCCGATGGATGGACAGTCTGCACTGACGACGGGCTCCCCTCAGCACAGTGGGAAAGCATGATTTTGATTACTGAGAATGGCAACGAAATACTGACTGAATAGGCATGGATATTGTTTTCCTGATTATCGGACTCATCGTAGGTGCCGGTATAGGTTACTTAATAGCGGAACGCAAGAGCACCGCTTTAAAAGCTGAACTGGCAGGCCGGGAAAAAGAAGCAGAGCTGCTGAAACGGAACATGGAAGAAGCGGAAGCCTTACACAAACGTATGAGCACAGAGTTCGAAAATCTCTCCAATCGGATTTTCAAGAGTAAGGCAGAGGATTTTACTAAGCTAAATTCAGAACACCTCAGCAATTTGCTCCGTCCCTTGGGAGAAAACCTGAAAGACTTCCGGGAAAAGGTGGAACAAGTGTATGACAAAGAGTCGAAACAACGTTTTTCTTTGGAAGAACGCATCAAGGATCTGGTAGAATTAAACAATCGTATCAGTGAAGATGCCAACAACCTGACCCGTGCCTTGAAAGGCGACTCCAAGATACAGGGTAATTGGGGAGAAATGATACTGGAACGCCTGTTGCAGGCCTCCGGACTGATAGAAGGTGAACACTACTTCCGTCAGGAATTCCTAAAAAACGAGCAAGGTGAAATGCTGACTAATGAAGAAAGTGGTCAGAAAATGCAGCCGGATATCATCGTTAGGTATCCGGATGATCGGGAAATGATTATCGACTCTAAAGTGTCGCTAACTGCCTATGCTGCCTATAATTCAGCCGACAATAAAGATGAAGAGGCACGCTGGCTAAAGGCACATCTGCAATCGGTACGGGCTCACGTCGATGAACTCAGTCAGAAGGATTATTCACATTATGACACTAAAGCGCCGGACTTTGTTATGATGTTTATTCCTACTGAAGCAGCCTACCTGACAGCCATTAAAGCGGATACTAATTTATGGGAGTATGCTTACAAAAAGAAGGTGGTATTAATGAGCCCGACCAACCTGATCAGCGCACTCCGCCTCTCTCTCGACCTCTGGAAACGGGAAAATCAAGTAAAGAACGTGCAGGATATTATCAAACGAGGAACGTTGCTTTACGAAAAGATTGCCGGATTTACAGATACTTTCCTGCGTATCGGTGACAGTCTGAACGGGATGCAGAGAGATTATGACAAGGCATACAACCAGCTCTCTGATGGCAGCGGTAGTGTGGTAAGACAAGCTGAACTTCTGCGTAGCATGAGTCTTACTCCTAAAAAACGGATATCAGCAAGGCTGTTGCCTCAGGAAGAAGAATCAGAGGAAGAGGAAACCGAACCAATGAAATAGGCATTTAAAATAAGATATATAAAACATGAAAATACTGAAAGACCGTATCCTGAAGGATGGAAAATGCTACCCGGGAGGTATACTGAAAGTAGACAATTTCATCAACCACCAAATGGATCCTATTTTGATGAAATCTATCGGTGTGGAATTTGTCAGACGTTTTGCTTCTACCTCAATCAACAAAATTATCACAGTAGAGGCCAGTGGCATTGCTCCTGCTATCATGGTAGGTTATCTATTGGAACTACCCGTAGTTTTTGCCAAAAAGAAAAAGCCCAGTACCATGGAAAATATGTTGGTGACCTCTGTTTATTCTTTCACCAAACAACGCTCGTATGATGTATGTGTCAGTGAAGATTTTCTTCGTCCGGGCGACCGGGTACTCTTTATAGACGATTTCTTGGCTAATGGAAATGCAGCCAAAGGCATTATGGAACTTGTAAAACAGGCCGGTGCCGAACTGGTAGGTATGGGCTTCATTATAGAAAAGGCTTTTCAACATGGAGGAGATGAACTGCGTGAGCAAGGTATACATGTGGAATCCCTGGCGATTATTGAAAGTCTGGATAATTGTGAAATAAAGATTAGATAAAAGTGTTTCATCATCTATTAACTTACAGCCGACTTGTTGATTCATGAACAAACTGGCTGTAAATTAATAGCTGGGGTATATCTTAAATTCAGTAAAGCATTATTTATCGGATAAAGTTTTCCGAATAACTTCTTTCACATCTTGGACTATTCCCATAGTAACATCTTTATCAAACTTCAGTCCCACTGATAATCCAACGCTATTGGCAATCGTTTTGTAATCCTTTAGCTTTAATTCCAATTCCTGAAGAGAAGGATTCTTTATCACTGAGCTTATACCTCCTCTCGGATACAAAGATACTTCTATAGGTAAAAATATATCCGAAGCCGTCTTATATTTAGAACTGTAAACCTTAGGTTCTCCAAAAGAAACGAATATAGGAAGCAAACTATCCAAACGAGCCTCGGAAACTCCGCCCAATTCTTTGGAAATTTCTCCACGAACTTGTAGATAAGCCTCTTTTATGGTACGCAGATAAGAAGTGATAGCAGTGGATGATGAGCCACGGTCATATCTTACAAATAATCCGGAAATCAGTTTTTTGTCCGTACTCGCAACTTTTCGATACTCTTTCCTCAAGAGATCCTTGAGGCGGACTGATAAAGTTTCCACATCATATTCCTTAATCAACTCCTGATTCAGCATCATTTTATTATTCATGTTCACAAAAAAACTATGAAAAGTTTCCGTCGGGTTTTCAATCTGGTACTCCTTCTTTCCACCCACAGCATCTTCAGCCTTACGCTCGAAGAATGCTTCCAACTGTTGCAATTCGCTCTCCTGAACCGGATTTTGTTTCACACTCACAGACGTGTTTATCGCCTGTCCCATTGTTTTCTTCACTTCTGGTCGCGCAAAAGCATAAAGCGTCCCAGCAGCTACAGGCACAAAAAGCAATAGCTTCAAACGTGCCCAATTGTTTGTTCTTCTTTTTAACATCATAGTGATACGATTTTTAAGTTTGCTGTGATTGAATCCGCAAGCCATAGAGTAGAGCCTTGTACCCACGGATTTTTTCACTAACAAAAGTTGATATTCTGTTGCATCGATGCCATTATTAATAACGCCATTATCGGCTTCATACTCGTGCACCTCACGAAGTTCACGCATCAGGAGCCATGCGGCAGGATTGAACCAATGAAGTATCATGATACATTCCATCCAAAGTAAATCCCATGTATGCCTATGTTGCAGGTGCATTTGTTCATGCAACAATATTTCTCCGGGATTCCGTTCATAATCTTCTTGTGACAAAACAATCGTATTCCCCCAACTGAAAGAAACGATCTTCTCAGGACAGATAATCAATTTATATTTCCCATAATTACAGGCGGGGTAACTATGAATGAGCCGACGCATACGGATAGTAGAAAACAAAAGAAAGGTAAATACAACCAAAGCTCCAATAAAATAGCAACCACCTAACAGTAGAGTCACAGGGATAGTATGAATCACATTTGCATGATTTTCTTCTGTATCATCTCCTTTCCCTGCCACAAAAAGGTTCGTTTCTCCGAACAAATGTTTTTCATCAACGCTTCCCTTTCTTTCAATATTCACATCTTTTTCAGTCAATAAATGTCTTACGGCAGTTATCGGCAACTGCAAAGTTGTATATTGAGGAACATCTATTTGCAACAACGGGAGTGATGTGCATACCACTGTTCCCATCAACAGCAAAAAACGGTTCGTACGAAACAGCGTATCTTTCCTGAAAAATAATCTGAACAGAAAGTACAGGATTGTCAGACATAAGGTAGCCTCAAATATATAAAACAAGATAGTTCCCATGATATTTTTATTTACTGGGTATGATTCTATTTTATCTGCTCGACTTTTTACTTTCTATTTCCGCGATCAACGCTTTTAACTCGTCTACCGACATACCTTCTTCTTCAATAAATGCAGATACGACATTGGTATAAGAGTTATTATAGTATTGAGCCACCACATCATTCAGTGCAGAACGCTTATATTCTTTGTCGGAAACAACCGCATAATACTGATACGTATTACCATAAGCCCTGTATTTCACAAATCCTTTGTCCTCTAGCCCTCTCACCAAGGTTGATACGGTATTATAATGTGGTTTAGGCTCTTCATAAAAGGCCAACAATTCACGAACAAACATCGGACCATGTTCCCAGAACATTTGCATGATCTCTTCTTCTTTGGCAGTTAATCGTTTCATAATCTTTTCAAGTTTACTTGGGTGAACGGCACAAAGATATGAATTAGTTTTAAACAAACAACTAATTTATTTAGTTATTCAACTAATACAAGAAGTAGTTTAACTAATATTATTAGTAGATAGTCAATGTCATACTCTTATTTATACTTTCTTTTTCTTCGGCAATACCTGATTCAGCACCACATATCCGAGTATTCCGGCAATAATAGTACCACACAATACACCGAATTTAGCCTGATTCAGCAATTCCGGATAAGCACCGGAAAAAGAAAGATTAGCTATAAACAATGACACTGTAAACCCAATGCCCCCCAACAGCGAAACTCCTGCAATATTCTTCCAGTTCATACCTTCAGGCATTCGGGTAAGTCCACTTTTGATAGTCAGCCAGGTGAAAAGGTAAATCCCCAGAAACTTACCAATAAGAAGCCCCATGCCGACAGCAAGACTCACATTCCCTATAACTTCTCCACTACCGCCAAGAACCACTCCCGCATTAGCAAAGGCAAATAAAGGAAGAATAACAAAATTCACAACCCCATGCAGATTATCCTCCAAAGATTGTAAAGGGCTTATCACGCGATCCGAAGCTCGCTCCACTTGCTTCAATGTAGCAATCTGCTCATTTGTCAATACTATATTATCAGACTGCACGATCGGGAAAGAACTGACAATAGCCCGGATACGCCGGATATATTTACCTGCATCCAATCGCGGACGGGCAGGTATAACAAATGCAAGTATCACACCGGATATTGTACTGTGAATACCGGATTGCAGGAATAAATACCAGATAATAATGCCAAAGAAAAGAAAGAATATCTTCTGCGTCATACCAAACTTGCCCATATAATACAAAAAGATATAAAGGATGGCAGCCACAATCAAATAACCGTAAGCAACTTCAGAACTATAAAAAATGGCAATCACCAGAATACCACCAATATCATCTACTACAGCAAAGGCAGTCAGGAAAATCTTCAAGCTCAATGGTACGCGCTTACCCAACAAACTAAGTACTCCTAAGGAAAAAGCAATATCCGTAGCCATAGGAATAGCCATACCTTGTGTTTCAGGAGTATCAGGAGTTACTAGAAGAAAATAAACTACAACCGGAAGTATCATTCCCCCGCATGCTGCAATAAATGGTAGAATGGCCTTTCGAAAAGAAGACAATTCGCCAACCAGTAATTCACGTTTTATCTCTAATCCTACAGCCAGAAAGAAAATCGTCATCAAGCAATCATTGATAAACTCGATCATCGTAAGATTATGACCGCCATGCGAAAGCAGATTAAAATCGCCTATACGCAAATGCAACTCTTGCGACAGGAAGCTCTGATACACAGGAGCTAATGAAGAATTGGCAACAACAGCTGCCAAAATAGCCGTCAGGAATAATAAAATACTCGCCACTACATTCAGCGCCGAAAAGTTTTTCACAGTACGTAAAATAATCATATGTTCGATTTAAGTATTACATTTTCAAAGGAATGCGCTATTAATGAGCTATTCCTGATAGCTCATTAATGCCAGTTTTTTAACCCAGAGCACAAATATACCTGTTAATATTAAATTTAACACAATAGTAAGTACAGAAATTACTAATGCCGGACCACCCAGATTGTAACCCAACGCAATAAAAATAACTCCTGCCCCTACTTCACCGCGAGTAAACATACCAATGGAAAGTGCCAGACGTTCACTCAACTTACGATCGCGATAGAAGAATACCGGAAACAACTTACCGACATTGGAAAGTAACGATACAATAACCACATGTACAATAATCAGTGCCCAAGGCATCATTTCCTGTGAACCTGTTATAGAGGCTAGCCCCATATCACCAGAGAGACTGATTCCCTGAAGCGGAGGCATACTCATACCTACCAGGAACATAAAGATAAATGAAATTCCTGTCGAAGCTTTACGTTCCCAAGCCGTATCAATATCCTTATGCTTCATGACCATACCCAGGACGAATGCCGGAAGCAACACCTCGATATGAATGCTGGCATCTTCGCCATATAAGTTCTTCGTAATAAGATAAAGCGATTGAGTGACAGCAAACACCAGAACGGAATAAAACAGAATGGCTTTCCAATCCTGCCTCATATTATATTTACTCAGTTTCTTCCAACCGAAAGAAAGCAACAGAAAGACGATAAGGATAATAACCAACAACTGCCAGCGCGGTCCGATCATCATTATTTGCAAAGGAATCATTAAAAGGATGGTATCCAGATCATCAAAGATAGCCAGCACCTGAATCTTCTTGTAGATCCAACTGGACTTTAGTCCGATAGCCGCCAACATAGTAAATAATATACCTGCGGAAGTAGGAGCCGCAAAACGGCTCAGCAACAAGTTTTCTTTCCATGCCTCCCAACTATTCCAGTATTCCGGCGGAAGTAAAACGAAAATATAATAAATAGCAATCAGGAACCAAGGCATGGCTGCTGTAGCCATTGCGACAAAATAATCTTTTGCGTATGTTTGCCATCGGGACTTGTCCACTTCGAATTCACGTCCCACATTAATCATAATGAACCCCAGACAAATATACAACAACACATTAGATACAGTTTTCACTGTACCATAATCACTTCCTGACCATGCAGGCAGATATTGCGCTATAAAGAGACCTACCACCAGGAAGGCCGAAAACGATAGAACTTTTCTCATTTATTATTAGTTAGAATTTTCAAAACAAAGGGGATTGCCAAGACAGTCCTACAGAAAGAGAACAATCCCCAGACTAATATGAATCTGCTTTTATGATTTTTTATATTAATCTAATTTCAACACCGCAAGGAACGCTTTCTGCGGCACTTCCACATTACCAATCTGCTTCATACGTTTCTTTCCTCTCTTCTGCTTTTCCAACAGCTTTCTCTTACGACTGACGTCACCACCATAACATTTCGCCGTAACATCTTTGCGTACTGCCTTAATCGTCTCACGAGAAATGATTTTAGCTCCGATAGCCGCTTGGATAGCAATATCAAACTGCTGTCTCGGGATCAGGTCTTTCAGCTTCTCGCACATGCGGCGTCCCAAATCATACGCATTGTCGAAATGTGTTAGTGTTGAAAGGGCATCCACCGGCTCGCCATTCAGCAAGATGTCCAGTTTTACCAACTTGGACGGACGGAAACCACTAGCATGGTAATCAAAAGAGGCATATCCTTTCGAAATACTTTTCAGTTTATCATAAAAGTCAATCACAATTTCTCCCAAAGGCATGTCGTAATAGATCTCCACACGATTACCGGAAATATATTCCTGCTTCACCAGTTCACCACGTTTACCCAGACACAAGGTCATGATAGGACCGATATAATCTGTGGTTGTGATAACGGAAGCACGGATATAAGGCTCCTCAATATGGTCGATCAAAGTAGGATCGGGCATACTTCCAGGGTTATGCACCTCTGTCATATGACCTTGTTTATCGTAAATATTATAAGAAACGTTCGGCACAGTGGTTATCACATTCATGTCAAATTCACGGTCAAGTCGCTCCTGCACAATCTCCATGTGCAACAGTCCCAGAAATCCGCAACGGAATCCGAAGCCCAACGCCAACGAGGATTCAGGCTGGAAAGTCAGTGATGCATCGTTCAATTGCAGTTTTTCCAAAGAGGAACGCAAGTCTTCAAAGTCTTCCGCTTCAATAGGATATACACCGGCAAAAACCATCGGCTTCACTTCCTCGAAACCTGCAATAGCTTCTTTACATGGGCGGGCAATGTGAGTAATCGTATCTCCCACCTTTACCTCTTTAGAGGTTTTAATACCGGAAATAATGTATCCCACGTCACCAGTACGCAGTTCCTGACGTGCCACCATTTCCATCTTGAGCACACCGATTTCATCAGCATCATATTCTTTACCGGTATTGAAGAATTTCACCTTATCTCCCTTACGGATCACACCGTTTACTATCTTGAAGTAAGCAATGATACCACGGAAAGAATTGAATACAGAGTCAAAAATCAAAGCCTGCAACGGTGCTTCCTCATCACCTTCGGGATGAGGAATACGCTCGATAACCGCAGCCAGAATTTCTTCTACCCCCATACCCGTCTTACCGGAAGCACGGATTATCTCACTGCGCTTGCAGCCAAGCAACTCTACGATTTCATCCTCTACCTCTTCAGGCATGGCACTCGCCATATCGCACTTATTGATGACCGGAATAATTTCCAGATCATGCTCAATTGCCATATAAAGATTGGAGATTGTTTGTGCCTGTACACCCTGCGAAGCGTCTACAATCAGCAATGCACCTTCACAAGCGGCAATAGAACGGGAAACTTCATACGAAAAGTCTACGTGCCCCGGAGTATCAATCAGATTCAGAATATACTTTTCACCCTTGTACGTATACTCCATCTGAATGGCATGGCTCTTAATGGTGATACCTCTCTCTTTTTCCAGATCCATATCATCCAGCATCTGTCCTCCGGTCACCTGTATGGTGTTGGTATATTCAAGCAGACGGTCAGCTAAAGTAGACTTACCATGATCAATGTGGGCAATAATGCAAAAGTTACGTATATTATTCTTCATCTTCTATAATTATCTATTAAATGCGGGCGCAAAGATAATGAAAAAGATGAGGTTTTGAAAGTGATTTATTCAATATCCGAAGTTGTAAATGTCTATATATCCCAGAACTATTCCATCATTCTACTGTTATGTATGGACAATAACCTAAACCATATAACTGAAATGAAAAAATTTGTTATTCTAGCATTCTCTTTATTATTACTTGCAGGATGTTCCAAAAATGAAATAATCATTTATGAATCATCCCCCGGAACCAATGATCCCGGTAACGGACAAACCTCACAAAAAGAAGATATACTCATCACATTTTCCGCTTCACTTGAAAGTCGTAAGGTAACCAGATCCATGTCTCCTATGCCCAAAGGATTAGTAAGCCAAATATATGCTTTTGAAACGACAGACAAGAATTTTAATGATCCGTTTGCCGAAGGGCTATATTCAACAGTTTCAGCTGGTACATTAACGGGGATGAAAGGATACAAAATGTATTTGAGTAACGGCTCTTATAACATGTATGCATTTTCAGAAAATTCTTCTACTTATCCTCCGAGTCTAACCGATGGAATATCGGCTCCGCTAAAGAATGGCGTAGATTATTTATGGTGGGAAAATCTGGACCAAGATATCACAGCTTCACAAATTCACATGCCCATTGTTTTTCAGCATATAGCTACTCAGGTCGTAGTTGACCTGTCAGCAGGTGAAGGCTTACAACTTGACAGTTTAGTATCTGCAACTATTCTTCCGCCTACCCCTGGTGCCAGCCTCGATATAGAAACCGGTATTATCGAAGCAACCGACACTTATGACACAACTCCACTTAATATGGGCAAGAATGGATTTCTCGCACAGGCCATTGTCTTACCAACCCGTGCAACCACCCCAATGTCAATGACACTAAAAATTCTCGCAGATGGAGAAACCACACCACGTACCTATACCGGAAGTATCCCTATTCCGGGTAAACTGGCCGGTGGATTTTCTTATGTCTTCAGCGCCATTATAGACGGAAATTCCGTATCGTTCCCCAATGTCAGCATTAAAGACTGGACCGAAGTAGACGAATCAGGCAATCCGATTTATCCGATACAAAAATAAGAGGAGATCACTCTTTATTATCAAAATACAACAACAAAATAGAAAATATGGAAACCCCAATATCTGAAATCAGAAGAGAATACAGCAAAGGCAAGCTGACACAATGCACTGTCCACGACAATCCTTTTGAGCAATTCGTGGAATGGCTGAATGACGCTATCATTCACAAAGAAGATGAACCCACCGCTATGATAGTAGCAACAGTTTCAGCAGAAGGGTTCCCCTCCACGCGCACCGTTTTGTTGAAAGGGGTAGAAAACAACCAATTTATATTCTTCACTAATTACGAAAGCCGAAAGGGAAAACAATTAGCAGGCAATCCATATATTTCCCTTTCTTTTGTATGGCACAAATTGGAAAGACAGGTACACATTGAAGGTAAAGCCGAAAAATGCCCCGACAAAGTTTCGGATACTTACTTTGCCACCAGGCCATATAAAAGCAAGATAGGTGCAAGAATATCTCCGCAAAGCCAAGTGATAAGCAGCCGTATGGAGATTATGCGAGCCTTCGTGAAAGAAGTCTTCAAGCTGGCAGGCCGCGATATTAAACGTCCCGATAATTGGGGTGGTTTTGCTGTAACCCCTACCCGCTTCGAGTTTTGGCAAGGGCGGGAAAGCCGTCTGCACGACCGCATCCAATATATACTTCAGAAAGATGGCAACTGGATACAGGAAAGACTAGCTCCTTAAACATCCTTCATTGATGAAATATAGTATATAAAAAGAAGCGTTGATAACATATAAATGTATCAACGCTTCTTTTTATAAGATAAATGTCAATCTCTCTCTTAAACCAACTTGACAAACAGTTCACCTTCTACTTCCTGAGTAGAAATTTTGTCTTCTCTCAACAACCAACCAAGACCCAAGAATAAATCTTTGTCTACCAACTTAGTTGCTTTCTTGATTTGTTTAGCAGTTAAACCTTCAGTCTCATTCAGAGCACTCCAAATTTTTCCTGCAGTTTCACCAGCTTTTTCTTTTAACATTTTCTTCTTGTTTTTAGTTATACATGCTTTAATCTAACTTCTCTCATTGATGAGGTTCAGATTTTATTTCAGCGGCAAAGATAGTTATATTTATGTTATATAACACATTATTCTCTATTTTTTTATGTTATATGTCATAAAAAGAGCATTTTTTCAGCAGGTCAGACCAAAAATATGACCTGTTTATATCAAACAGACGGTCTGTTTTCAAGATATTCCGCCCAGATACGGGCAGCCTCTTCTACCATCCTGGCACACGGACGTTTAGCATAATATTGTTCGGTACGTTCTTCGGGGGTAGACACTCCTTCCGGCTTCTTCAGCCCTAATAGTTCAGCACAAATTGTAGAACCGTTCCGTTTCTTAAACTCAGCAGCCAACTCCTGAACTACGGCATAATTGGCACCTTTTCCTTCACGATCCTTGGGATCAGTTGCCCCAGTCTCCAGCCCTGCAAGTAAAAACATACCGCATGCGGCTCCACAAGTCTGACGCATACGGCCAATACCTCCACCAAAAGAAGCTGCCATACGCGCTGCCTGTTCTTGTGTAAACCCATACATATCAGCAAAAGCAAGTACTACAGACTGAGAACAATTATAACCACTTTTAAAAAAATCTACTGCTTTTTCTATTCTTTCTTCAAACATCGTTCCTCCCCCTTCCTCTTATCCTTCTATATCCAACAACATGGGGCAATGATCAGAATGTACAGCATCATTCAATATGCGCGCCTCTCTCAGCAACGGACGAACCGGCTCAGTCACCATACAATAGTCAATACGCCATCCTTTATTCTTTGCACGGGAATTAAAGCGGTAACTCCACCACGTATATTCCTGTTGTTCGGGATGCAATAGGCGGAAAGTATCAATAAAACCGGCATTTAGAAAACGCGTCATCCATTCTCGCTCCTCAGGCAAGAAACCACTATTCGTAGCATTTCGAATAGGATCATGGATATCTATCGGTTCATGACAAATGTTATAGTCACCACAAAGAATCAGTTTCGGACGCGATTTTCGTAACTCCGTCACATATTCCTGGAACTTCTCCAGCCATACCATTTTGAATGCCTGACGTTCGTCACCGCTTGTTCCCGAAGGATGATAAACACTCACAACAGATATATCGCCAAAATCGGCACGGATAAAACGGCCTTCATTGTCATATTCTTCCATGCCCATACCATATTCTACATGATCCGGTTCCCGCTTGGTCAAAATGGCAACTCCACTATAGCCTTTCTTCTGTGCAGAATAAAGATAATGTTTGTATCCCAATGCACTCAGTGCTTCTTCCGGATATTGATCCGGTTGCAATTTGGTTTCCTGAATGCATACTACATCAGCTTGCTCCTGTTCCAGCCATTCCGGCAAACCTTTGCCAACAGCTGCACGCAGCCCATTCACATTATATGTAATAATCTTCATATGATTGTTTATTTGATTTTATACTAGTTCAGATATCAGCAACATAATATTCAATACGGTAACGATTCCCGCAATAGCATAGAGTACAAAACTACTCCACTTACTATTAACATACTGCCCCATCACTTTACGCGAAGACGTTAGTCCCACTTGCAGGAAAACAGTAAATGGCAACTGAATACTAAGCACCATTTGCGAAATCAACAATCCTTTGAAAGGATCACCGATGAAGAATATCAGCAACAACGCAATACCCAATGAAAGGATTACGCCCACCTGAGAGTGGCTATCCTTGATATGATAGGATTCTCCAAAGATACCGGCAAAAATAGAGCCTGCCGCCATACCACTTGTAATGGTAGATGAAATACCTGCCATCAACAAGGCCAAAGCAAACACGACTGCAGCGCTGCTTCCAAGTAAAGGTTCCAACAAAGACTTTGCCTGTTGCAGTTCTTCAACCTGAATACCACTTTTAAAGAAAGTAGCAGCAGCCAGCAATATCATGGCACTATTGATAGCCCATCCCACAATCATGGAGAAAAGCGTATCAAACAGCTCATACTTCAAGACCTTACGAATAGAACTGTCATCTTGCTTATTATACTCATGGCTCTGTATTACTTCCGAATGCAGGAATAAATTATGTGGCATTACCACTGCTCCCAGCACACTCATAATAATCAGCATACTTCCTTCCGGAAAAGCAGGTGTCACCCATCCTTCTACAGCCAACGGCCAGTCAATCTTCACCAGGAACAACTCATAAATAAAGGATAATCCAATAACTGAAACAAACGCGATGATGGAACGCTCTATCTTCTTATATGAGTTCGTAAAAAGCATGATGACGACAAAGACGGTTGTCAATATGGCTCCCCATATAATGGGAATATCAAAAAGCATTTCCAAGGCAATTGCTCCTCCCAGTATCTCGGCAAGGGAAGTCGATATGGATGCCAACACCGCAGTACCCAGAATAGGACGGGAAACCCATTTAGGAGTATACTTCGTAGCAGCTTCCGACAAGCATAAACCTGTAACAATCCCCAAGTGAGCCACATTATGTTGCAATACAATCAACATGATCGTTGATAAAGTTACCACCCAAAGCAGGGAATATCCAAATTCGGAACCCGCCGCAAAATTAGAAGCCCAGTTTCCGGGATCAATAAAACCTACTGTAACAAGGAGTCCGGGACCAATATATTTAAAAACGTCCAGACCACCTAAATAGCGCTTATGATCCCTACGTTTCAAGTCTTTCAGAATATTTTTCATTGTTCGTTCTTTTTATGGCGTAAAATTACGAAATAATAACAAGCAAGCCACACATTCTGTTCAAAAAAGAAGCCCCCGGCATTGTACAATACCGAGGGCCAACCTATATATTTAAAAGTACAGGGATTTAGTTAGAATCCCATTTCATGCAGCGCCCTACATAACTGATCCGGACAAGAAGTCGGACGTCCTCCGCAACGAATTCCTTCCAGACGGGAAATCACATCATTTACCGGCATTCCCTTTACCAAACGGGAAATACCTTGCAAATTACCGTTACAACCTCCCCAAAATGCAATATCCGTTATTATATTATCTTCTATTTCCAATTCAATGTGAGAACTACATGTACCTTGAGTCTTATAAGTATACTTCATTACTCTTCACTTCCTTCCGGCTTCATGTTGGTATAAACCGTTTGCACATCATCAAATTCTTCAAGACGCTCTATCATCTTGTCAAGAGTCTCACGTTGCTCGGGAGTTACCTCCTTCGTATCGTTCGGGATATAAGTAAATTCACCACCGACATCCTCAAAGCCACATTCCTCCAAATGTTTCTGGATGGCAGCATAGCTCTTCGGATCACCATAGATAGTGATTGTACCTTCTTCTTCATCCTCTTCAAACTCATCATCTACATCGTAGTCAATCAAGTCAAGGATGAGTTCTTCCATATCTATGCCGTCTTTCTTCTTGAAAGTAAACATACATTTGTGGTCGAACAGGAAAGCCAATGACCCCATAGTACCCAAGTTTCCACCAAACTTGTTGAACACTGAACGCACATCAGCAACTGTACGGGTCGTATTGTCAGTCAATGTATCTACGAATACAGCAATACCGTGAGGGCCGTATCCTTCATAAGTCATTCCTTTGTAATCGCTCTGATCTTTGCCTAACGCATTTTTAATAGCACGGTCAATGTTATCCTTCGGCATATTCTCACGCTTACAAGTAGCGATAACAGAACGCAAAGTCGGGTTATTTTCCGGTTCCGGGCCACCAGCCTTTACAGCAATAGCAATTTGTTTACCCAGTCTTGTAAAGGTCTTTGCCATGTGACCCCATCTTTTCAATTTGGCAGCTTTTCTATATTCAAACGCTCTTCCCATTGGAATAATATTTTAATGTTTAACTTTTAATTAATTATCGAAGTTTTGCATCCAGTTTATCTTCCAGATTCTTCACGAGTTTCGACATTATCTTATCGATCATCTTATCGTTCAGTGTCTGCGTTTCATCCTGCAACAGGAAGCTGACAGCATACGATTTTTTGCCGGCTTCAAGATTCTTGCCCTCATAAACATCGAAAAGAGATACTTCTTTCAGTAACTTCTTCTCAGTTTCATAAGCAATCTTTTCTATCTCTGCAAACTGCACCTTCTTATCGATCAACAAGGCAAGGTCACGTTTCACAGCCGGGAATTTGGAGATTTCCGTATAACTGATCTTTACAGAACGGATAGCTTTCATCAACTCTTTCCAGTTCAGATCAGCGTAATATACTTCATTATCAATATCGAAAGCTTTGAGAATCTTCTTCGTTACGATACCGAATGTGGCAAGACGCTTTCCACCTTTAGTCTGTACAGACAAGGCAGTAGCATAAATATCGTCCACCAGATTACCTACTACCAGATTTCTCATATTCAGCCCTAAACGGAGGAAAATATTTTCTACGTAAGCTTTCAATTCATATACAGAACTTTCTTCATCAGCATGTGCCCAAGAGTTGGATACTTTCTTACCCGTTACCCACAATCCGAGATGATAATTCTCTGTATAAGCAGCCAACGACTTTTCGGGATTCTTCTTTTCTGCATCGAAATAATAGCAATTTCCGAATTCGAAGAATTTCAAGTCGGCATTCTTACGGTTGGCGTTATGAGAGATACTTTCCAGACCACCGAACAACAAAGTCTGACGCATTGCATTCAGATCTGTACTCAACGGGTTCAGCAACATTACCAGATTCTTAGAAGGATAAGTTTCCATACCATCATAATAACCGGCGCGTGTCAGAGAATTATTCAGAATTTCATTGAAACCACAACCTACCAACTGTTCAGCTACCAAATTCTGTAACTTGTTAGATTTATCATGTTCGCCTTTCGTTGTCAAGCTGGACTTCAACGTAGATGGTATCTCTACATTATTATATCCATAAATACGGAGGATATCTTCAATAACATCACAATCACGTTGTACATCTACACGATAAGGAGGTACAGCCAGAGTCAATCCTTCTGCAGTCTCATTGGTTATTTTCATTTCCAGACTGGTAACAATACTCTTGATTGTCTCCACCGGAATCACCTTGCCTACCAATGAATATACCTTCTCATAAGATAATTCTACGATGAAATCCTGAGCAGGAGTAGCACAAACATCTTTAATTTCAGAGGAAATAGTACCGCCGGCCAGTTCTTTCACCATCATGGCAGCCAGCTTCAGGCAATAAATAGTGATATTAGGATCAATACCTCTTTCAAAACGGAAAGAAGCATCTGTATTCAGCCCATGACGACGAGCCGTCTTACGGACCCATGTCGGATGGAAATAAGCACTCTCAATGAAAACATCCTTGGTGGTTTCCGTAGAACCGGAATCCAAACCGCCGAATACACCGGCAATACACATCGGTTTTTCCTTGTCACAAATCATCAGGTCACGATCGGATAATTTGCGTTCCACACCATCCAATGTGACAAACGGAGTACCTTCAGGCATTGTCTTTACCACTACTTCACCACCTTCAATTTTATCCGCATCAAAGCAGTGCAACGGTTGACCGAATGCATGAACAATGTAATTTGTGATATCTACTACATTATTGATAGGACGCAGTCCGATGATACGGAGTTTATTCTGCAACCATTCCGGACTTTCTTTAACCGTTACGCCTTTCACCGTTACACCGGCATAGCGAGGGCAAGCCTCAGTGTTTTCAACTGTAACTTTGATATCCAAATCATTATTTTCAACGGAGAAAGTATCTACAGACGGCCTCTTCAGAGAAGTCGGTTTATTATTTTGCACCAGATAAGCATACAAGTCACGAGCTACACCATAATGCGAACAAGCATCGGCACGATTCGGAGTGATATCCACTTCCAGCACATAGTCGCTCTTGATGTTATAATAATCTTTGGCAAGAGTTCCCGGGACTGCATCAGTCGGCAAAACGATAATACCTGCATGATCCGTACCGATGCCTATTTCATCTTCAGCACAAATCATACCGTTGGACTCAACACCACGGAGTTTTGACTTTTTAATCGTAAAACATTCATCCCCATCATAGAGTTTTGCACCCAAAGTAGCAACTACCACTTTCTGACCGGCAGCCACATTCGGTGCACCGCATACTATCTGTACAGGTTCTCCCTGTCCCAGATTCACAGTAGTCACATGCATGTGGTCTGAATTCGGATGAGGAACGCATGTCAACACTTCACCTATCACGAGACCTTCCAGTCCGCCTTTAATTGTTTGCACTTCTTCTACACCACCTGTTTCCAGACCTATAGAAGTCAATGCAGCCGCAACTTCTTCCGGTGTCAAATCGAAATCGACATACTCTTTCAACCAATTATAAGAGATATTCATATCATTAATTTTTTATTGTTTCCAAAAGTGACCCGCAAAGGTAATAAGATTTTTTGGGTTGACAGGGAAAATATATCAAGAAATCTTTGATAGGATATATTCTTTTATTTGCTCCCAAGACTGATTCACAAACATATCAGGCATTGGCTCATTTTCTGCATCATCAAAATAAGCCAGACTTTTCATCGCCATGAAAATAGAACCATCATTATATTTCAATGAATAAAAACTCAGAATCTCATCCAAAGAGAAATGACGTAACAAGAATGCAATATCTATAAAATCCTTCTTAGTTCCCCGCCCTACCACCGCAGTTATTTTCATTGCAGCAATGTCTTTAAAACTAGCCATCCTGATTTCCTGTTTTAGTACCACTTCATCAAGCCACGGATATTTATAGTTCACAATATTCACTTTTATACCATCTATTAAATAAATATGTATATGAGGAGACTCTTTCAAAATAGTAAGAGTAGCAACACTCTTTATAGCATCAACCAATTCTTGAGTATCACAATTGATTGTGCCAAAGAAATCCAAATCAATAGATTTCCGATGCCCTAATTGCAAAGCAAGTGCTGTTCCTCCTACTAATCGTGTATCACAAAGTTCAGGAAGTTGCTGTAACTTTTTTAAAAGTTCCAGTGTTGAGGGTTCAATTGTCGATAAGCATAACATCTGAACTGTTCTTTAGGTGTTTTAGATATGGCAGAAATATAAGCTAAAGCACGAGGCTCTAAATCTCTCATTTCTTTCGTAACTTCAACAATCTTAAATAATCCGTAATACGACCGAAGCAAATTCCAGTCTTTCAGCAAACCATATTCCAACACTCTTTTTATGATATACTCAGAGTGCTTATCAAGGTCTAAATCTTCTCTCCGCACATCCCAAAACAGATGGGCGGAAAACATATTTATATATTGATTTGCAGACATTTTTAACCTTCTTTTTTGCAAAGATATGATTTTCTACTCAAAAACCATCCATTTCATAAACAAAACAACCTAGAATGGCAACGGTCCATCCGACCCCACCCCACCAAACGGATTATCTGTTTGAGGAGCGAATTCAGCCGGAGGCGGTATACTGCCATCACCTACCGCATTTATTTTGGAGCCATAAGTAGCTCCGCCTCCTTCTGCCGGATGCGGAATCACCATATCATCCTCCGGATTCTGGAAACGGGTATACTGACCGATAAAGCGCAAACGAACATCACCTACCGCACCATTACGATGCTTGGCAATAATAATTTCCGCCATACCACGCAAATCAGTACCATCTTGCGATGTATAGATTTTATAATATTCAGGACGATGAATGAAACACACCATATCGGCATCCTGCTCAATGGCTCCCGATTCACGCAAGTCACTCAGTTGCGGACGTTTACCTTCTTCACCTTCACGGCTCTCCACACCACGGTTCAACTGCGACAAGGCTATAATAGGAATATTCAACTCCTTCGCCAAACCTTTCAACGAACGCGAAATGGTACTTACCTCTTCCTGACGGCTACCAAACGACATACCACTTGCATTCATCAGCTGCAAGTAGTCGATAATAATAATCCTTACCCCATGCTCACGCACCAGACGGCGTGCTTTTGTACGTAGCTCAAATACAGACAAAGAAGGAGTATCATCCACATATAACGGCGCATCCAGAAGATCACGCAATTTATAGTCCAACTGTTGCCATTCATAATCTGCCAACTGTCCACTCTTGATTTTCTCACTCGGAATCTCGCACGCATTGGATATCAAACGATTCACCAACTGTACGTTGCTCATTTCAAGTGAAAACACAGCTACCGGATTGCGATAATTAACAGCTATATTCTTTGCCATAGAAAGCACGAACGCCGTCTTACCCATTGCCGGACGGGCAGCAATAATAATAAGGTCAGAATTTTGCCAACCCGAAGTCATTTTATCCAACTTGGTAAATCCGCTTTCCAAACCACTTAAACCATCTGTACGGGCAGCTGCTTTCTGAATTAATTGATACGCTTCGGCAATAACCGGATTAATCTGCGTATAATCCTTCTTCATGTTCTGTTGGGAAATCTCGAAAAGCCTTCCCTCAGCCTCCTGCATTAAATCATCCACGTCCAGAGTCTCATCAAAAGCTTTGCTCTGAACATTGCTGGTAAACGTAATCAATTCACGAGCTAATGCTTTCTGCGCAATGATGCGGGCATGATATTCAATATGTGCCGAAGAGGCAACCTTGCTACTCAACTGGGTAATGTAGAACGGTCCGCCCACCTCTTCCAAATCACCACGTTTGGCAAGCTGTTCTTTTACCGTGAGGATATCCACTGGCTTCTGGTTCACAGCCAGATCGGTGATAGCGGAATAAATCAACTGGTGCCGGTGTTCATAAAAAGACTCCGGGCGAAGAATTTCACTTACCAATGAATAAGCGTCTTTCTCAATCATCAATGCTCCCAATACAGCTTCTTCCAATTCTGGTGCCTGCGGCTGTATACGTCCGTAATCAGTTACAGGCTGCACTTTTGCCTTGGAGTTACTTCGGGGAGTTCTTTTTTGTTCTGCCATTTTTAAATACTATGAATTATAAAGGGATGGCAAAGATAACGCTTATTAATCAAAATCATCCCTATTCTACCAAACAAAAAAAGAGCCATTCCCGAAATTCGAAAATGGCTCTTTACGTTTATATCAAACTTATTCTTAAATGGTCATTGCTTGACCGCCAATCACACCTGCAATGGCACTAGCCACGGCAATGATGACTTTCAATATCACATTCCAACTCGTTTTTTTCATAAGAGAAACTTTTTTAATAATTAATATTCAGTGATCAACAGACTGCGCAGTCTTTATTTTTTAATTCTTAATTCTTTAATTTCCAAAGCTGCTGGCTTTGGAAATTATCCCAGAGGATCGTCTTCTATTCCCCCATCACCCGAATTACCTCCTGAGCCACCATCTGAGCCACCTCCTGATGGAGCATTAGCTAAATTTTTCAGATAATCATCCAAGCTGACCAGATCCAGTTTTTCACCGGCACGAGTAGCAGTCTTGGTTATCTTCAATTCCCTGTTAGCCTGGAAGCAGATACGAACACTCTCCACACTCTTTGCGGTCACATCTTCAGTCTTATCTTCTCCCTTAGATTTTGCAGCCAGCATAAATACACCCAATCCGGCAATATTTACTGTTTTACCTTCCAGCAACTGTTCTTTCAGCTTCTCCACGAAGTTCTGCATAGTACTCCGGATATCACCAATAGAAAGCGAAGAACGATCCTGCATCTTCTGGGCTATGAATGCCAAGTCTACACTCTGTCCTAAAGTTATTAACTGAGGGAAAAACTTTTTGGGAGAATTCTCAACCCGAGGGTCAGACGGTCTCTCTACCGTTCTAAAAATTACACTCATACTTTTTCATTTAGAGATTTAAATTCTGTTTTAATTCACTTTGTTGATCAACGTTGATGCAAAGGTGAGGATTAAATCTCTAATAAAAGAAGAAAAAAGGGTGGTAAGAGCAGTTTTTCTGAGAAAAGTTACAAGCTACTATAAATCAACACTTTATTAAGATGCTGCTATGAAACAAGATTTCGCACAACATGCCTTTATTTGCTCCACGATGTATGCTACGTCTTCATCTGTCACCCAAGGTCCGGCAGGAATACATAAACCCATATTGAATAAACGTTCAGAAACACCATTCACATAGCGAGGATTATTCGCATAGACAGGCTGAAGGTGCATAGGTTTCCACAAAGGGCGGGTCTCAATACCTTTGGCATCAAGTAGCACACGAACTTCGTCATAGTTAGTACCGGTCTTCTCAGGATCAATCAGAATCGTAGATAACCAATAGTTAGCATTGAAACGATCGTCAGGATTAGATTTCAGTGTAATGCCTTCCACACCTTCAAAAGCCTTTGCGTAAAGATTATGTACATGGCGGTGATGGGCAATATGATCTTCCAACACAGTCATCTGACCACGACCGATGCCCGCACAGATATTACTCATGCGATAGTTGTAACCGATCTTTTCATGCTGATAATGAGGGAAGGGTTCACGAGCCTGAGTAGCATAAAACATGGTCTGCTTCTTTGCCGCTTCATCAGGAACGATTAACGCACCACCACCCGAAGTAGTGATCATCTTGTTTCCATTGAATGACAACACACCAAAAGTACCGAACGTACCACACTTTTGTCCCTTGAACTCAGAACCTAAAGCTTCGGCAGCATCTTCCAACACTGGAATATCATACTTAGCAGCAATGGCACAAATCTCATCTATCTTGGCAGGCATACCATAAAGATGAACCGGAAGAATTACTTTAGGCTTTTTACCCGTTTTCGCGATTCTGTCCTTGATAGCTTCCTCCAGTAAGGCCGGATCCATATTCCAAGTATCCTCTTCACTATCTATAAATACTGGAGTTGCCCCCTGATAAACCACCGGATTAGCAGAAGCACAAAAAGTAAATGACTGGCAGATCACTTCATCACCTACCCCAACACCAAGCTGAATCAATCCCAAATGAATAGCTGCCGTACCTGCTGACAAAGCAACTACATGCTTCCTATCATTGTCAATTGCCAATTGTCCATTGTCAATTAAAAAATCTTTCAACGATTTTTCAAAGGCATTTACATTGGGTCCCAAAGGAACGACCCAGTTCGTATCGAAAGCTTCCTTAATAAAATCCTGCTCCTTGCCGCTCATGTGAGCGAGGCAAAGATAAATTCTTTTGTCCATGAAATTTAGTATGATTAAAAACAATAAATCGAAAAGTAAAAGTATCAGAAAGGTTATTTACGCCATAGATAATATGGAATAAATAACCACCAGAATAGCTTATAGATCTTTCTCAACATACAATATATTGATATAAATCATTGAATGTGCTTATTTCATGTGCTGGTTTCATTTCTCTCGAAACAGATTGCTGCTTATGTATATTTCTACCGTCATCCAACACACATATCGTTGTCCAACCTAATGAATTAGGAGCGATGAAGTCTTTTTGGGTATTGTCTCCAATATAATAATAATCAGCCGCACCATATTTATGCTGAAAAAATAAAAAAGCTTCTTGAGAAGGTTTTGAATAACCAAAACTTTCAGAAATTACACAATCCGCCAGAGAAATATACTTATCCAATCCTAAAGCTTTAATTTTATTCAGTTGAGTCTGTTCCCTTCCATCCGTTATAATTCCTATAATTATATTCTCTGCCACCAATGTATTCAACACTTTCTGCACTTCTTCAGATAAAGTAAGACACGGAAAATGTGCTCGATACATGCTCAGGAAGATATCAATTTCAATATTCAAATTATATTCTTGATTAATACATAAGAAAGTATTCTTCTTTTGCATATAACATGAAAACATAAAGTCATATATTCCAGTTTTATTATAATTCTGTTCAATCCATGATGCTATTTCATGATAAGCAGACTTCAAAAAATCAACTTCCTTATACAAAGTATCATCCAGGTCAAACACGATTATTTTCTTTCTCATATACTATCACTTCCGAATCATAACGTAACATCAAAGTATTATCAAGCCAATTTTCTGAATACTGTATATTTTTATTTTGAAAGTATTCCTGAACCAAATAATCCGGAAAATCAGCTTTCGCATAATATGACAAAGGATATCCGCCACCAAAACGGGGATTTATCTCAATTCCAACAACATCATTATCACTCTTCCGATAAAACAGCTGAATACAGATACATCCAACAACCCCCGGTAAATAGTTCATTCGCTCTCTCAGATATTTCACCAGGAAATTTTTCCGGGTATATCCTTTATTGATCTCCCCTGCACGTATTTCAAGCCTTTCCCTTGGAACTATTGATTTCACATAATGATCCTTACTGTAATACATGTCGACTGTAAACTCCTTGTATTCTGTCTTATCAATATACTCCATAAAAATCAATCTTGGATGATTCAGTATTTCAGGAGTCAATTCTTCCCTGTTTTGAATTACATAAAGATCTTTCGACAGAGAACCGTCATAAGGTTTAGCAAATAAAGGGAAAACAGGATGAAACTTATCAATAGGAGCTGGAATCCTAATTCCTATCTCTTTAAAAAAAATTGCAGTATTGCGTTTGTCTCTACAAAGCTGAATAAAAGAAAAATCAGAAATAATAAGAGCAATACCCTTATCATAGAACTTTTGTTTATTTTGGGATAACACCAATAATTCCGTATCAATGGTCGGTATTACCATCCCAACATTATACCGAACACATATATCCAAAAGAATTGGGATATAATCAGAAGATAATACTCTGGGAACCCTAAAACATTTATCTGAAGTTATTCCTGCCGGTGCTAATTCCGGATTCAAATCTGTAGTATAGACTTTTGCTGTCTGATCACAAGCTTTTAAAGCTCTTTTAAACAAATCTACAAGTACTACTCTTTTCCCTGCAGAAGTCACTAATATATTTTGCATAGATTCAATTATTACCCGTAAAGAACTCCATTGTTACTGAAGTAGCCGAACTTATACCTTCACGTACAAAAACTTTCTTCACGGTTAAAAGTATAATTTTCAAATCTAACAGAAAGGAACAATGATCAACATACCACACGTCCAGTTCAAACTTCTTGCCCCAACTGATAGCATTACGACCATTCACCTGTGCCCATCCCGTAATACCCGGACGAACATCATGACGGCGTGCTTGTTCCTTTGTGTAAAGAGGAAGATATTGAGGAAGTAGAGGACGGGGACCAATCAAAGCCATATCACCTTTCAGTACATTTATTAATTGAGGCAATTCATCAATAGAAGTGGAACGGATGAACTTTCCTATTCTTGTCAAACGTTTTTCATCCGGCAACAAGTTGCCATCTTTATCACGTTCATCAGTCATCGTTTTAAATTTGATGACTTTGAAAATCTTACCACTCTTTCCTGGGCGTTCCTGAGTAAAAAAGACGCCGGCTCCTTTATTAGCAAAATGCAACCAGATTGCCATAAAAAGTAATATTGGCCAAATAACAACCAATACCAAGAACACTAGTACAAAATCAATAAGACGTTTCAGAAAGCAAGAATACATAATCACTCAAAATGACTCATTATTATATTATAGGTATGCTCCACCGTATAGTTGGCTTCCAAATAAGCATATCCATTCTCTCCCATTATCTTAATCCGCTCTCTATCAGCAGTCATAAAGTCTACTATTTCCATAAAAGTCTCTATATTCCCGCTTTCGGTCCATAAACCAAAGCCGTTGGTTCTGGCTATCTCTCCTATATCCGTATTCTTGTCAGTAGCCATCAGCACCGGCATCCTGTTTTCAAGATAAGAGAGCAGACGTGACGGAAAGTTAGGAATTGTAAAGCATCTATCCAAAAATATCAAACCTATATCACAAACTCTTACCAGACTGTCATACTCTTGTTTGGGAAGTGAAGCCAGCAAGCAGGCATTGTGCGGTGCATTTGTATCGAACCACAATTTTATCTTCATAAATTCAGTGCCGCTACCCACTATAATAAAAAAAGAATCATTCCTTTTTTCATTGGCCGCAAGCACCTCTATCAGGAAATCAATTCCTTGTGGGCGACCCAGATTTCCCCCATAAACAAAAAGCACTTTATCTGTGGGAATATTCAAATTCTGAAGTAAAGCATCTTTTGGGCAGGATCGCTCCTCTGCTTCACAAAGTTCTATACTATTAGGGCAAACCTCTACTCTACAGGCCTCAACCCCACAGTTATGCATCAATACATAATCTACATTAGCTGGAGACATGCAACCTATATAGTCTGACAACTGATACAACCTTTCTTCCTTTTTACGGAACATTCTATAGAGAAGACTGCCTTTGGAGAACATGCCCAAATCAACGGCATTCTGAGGAAATATATCCTTTAGAAGGAGATATGTCTTAGCATCCTTCTTCTTTTTTTTCAACGCTGCTATTACTCTATTGAAAGTAATCGGCGGAGTTGAATACAGAATCAAATCAAATTTAGCATTCTTCCAGTACCTTTTAATTGCCTTCTGATATTGATACTCCAAGAGTAACGTACCAATTCCTTTTTCTATCAGATTAGTCTTCTGTATATTGAATGTCCATACTCTTAATATCTTTACATTCCCGCCATCCTGTAGCTCAGTAGATTGATGAAAGCGCCGTTCCACAGGCACTACAATATACATAGTATGTCCATGGCGAACAAATTCACGTATCAAATCCGTATAGATTCCTCTTTCCTCTATATTCGATATACGGGCAAGTGTCAAAAAAAGAACATTCATCTCCGAATAGTCACTACTTCCTCCAAACCATTTTATCCACCACTCCCGTATAGCTCTGAATCAGCTTCACAACCTTAGTCGATACATTCTCGTCTGTATAGTTCGGCACAGGCAAACCATTGTCACCATTCTTGTTCATCTCCACAGCCGTATCCACCGCCTGAAGCAAAGACCGCTCGTCAATACCCGCAAGGATAAAGCAACCCTTATCCATCGCTTCCGGACGTTCCGTACTGGTACGGATACAGACTGCCGGGAAAGAGTGCCCCACCGAGGTAAAGAAAGAACTTTCCTCCGGCAGTGTTCCGCTATCCGACACCACAGCGTATGCATTCATCTGCAGGCAATTGTAATCGTGGAAACCGAGTGGCTCATGCTGAATCACACGCTTATCAAGTTCAAATTTACTCGCCTCCAACCGTTTCTTGCTACGAGGATGGCAACTGTAAAGAATCGGCATGTCATATCTCTCTGCCATTGAGTTTATCGCCTTGAAAAGCGACAAGAAATTTTTCTCTGTATCAATATTCTCTTCCCGATGGGCGGAAAGCAATATGTATCGTCCTTTTTCTAAGTTCAGCCTTTTATGAATATCCGAAGATTTAATCTCTTCCAGATTCTCATGCAACACTTCAGCCATAGGAGAACCTGTCACGTATGTGCGTTCCTTTGCCACTCCCGAAGCATTCAGATATCTGCGTGCATGCTCCGAGTAACAAAGATTCATGTCCGAAATGATATCCACAATCCTGCGGTTAGTCTCTTCCGGCAGACACTCGTCAAAGCAACGATTCCCGGCTTCCATGTGGAAGATAGGAATATGGAGACGTTTGGCTCCTATCACACTCAGGCAAGAATTGGTGTCACCCAATACCAATACGGCATCCGGCTTCACTTGCACCATCAATTTATAGCTTGCATTGATAATATTCCCCATTGTGGCACCGAGATCATCCCCCACTGCATCCATATACACATCAGGATTTTTCAGTTTCAGATCATGGAAAAACACACCATTCAGGTTATAATCATAATTCTGTCCGGTATGTGCCAGGATACAGTCAAAATACTTACGGCATTTGTTGATGACAGCCGCCAGACGAATAATCTCCGGTCGGGTACCTACTATAATCAAGAGTTTCAACTTGCCGTTCTCCTGAAACTTGATATCAGAATAATCCAATTTTATATCCATTGTTCTAAACTTTTTCAAAATAAGTATCCGGACGTTCCGGATCAAAGCATTCGTTGCACCACATAAAAGTCACCAAATCTTCCGTATCTGAAAGATTGATAATATTATGTGTATATCCGGGAATCATCTCCACTACCTCCATTTTCTCACCGCTCACCTCAAAGTTTATCACCTCTTCCGTGCCCATCTTTCGGAGCTGTATCAAACCATGTCCACTCACCACTACAAACTTTTCGTTCTTAGTGTGATGCCAATGCTGGCCCTTCGTGATACCCGGCTTGGATATATTCACCGAGAACTGTCCACGGTCGGCAGTACGAATGATTTCGGTAAAACTACCACGTTCATCCACGTTCATCTTCAAAGGATAGCAAAATTTTTCCTTGGGCAAGTATGAAAGGTAAGTGGAGTAGAGTTTCTTTATAAAAGCATCACTCAAATCAGGCACTGCCAAAGTATCAGGCATCTGCCTGAAAGACTTTATCAGTTCCACAATGCCTCCAAGAGTTATCGTATGCACTACCGACACTTCACAATACTCCCCTTTCCGATGCTCCTGCCCCTTCAATGCAGAAATCAGTTCATCCACCACATCGTCTATATACACCAGACTCATCACCACAGAAGGATCATTCACCCGGATCGGCAGGTCATGAGCGATGTTATTGCAGAACGTGGCCACCGCACTGTTATAGTTAGGACGACACCACTTGCCAAAAACATTCGGGAAGCGATACACCAATACCTTTGCCCCCGTTTCTTTGCTATAATCAAACATCAACTGTTCTCCTGCACGTTTCGATTCCCCGTAAGGATTGTCCTGTGCAGCCTGTATGGAAGATGATATCATCACCGGACACGCATTATTATACTTCTTCAGCGTATCAAGCAGTGTAGAGGCAAAACCGAAATTCCCTTTCATAAATTCAGACTCATCTTTCGGACGGTTGACACCTGCCAGATTGAAAACAAAATCAGCTTGCTTGCAATAGATCTCCAGTTCGGAAGGATCACTATCCATGTCATACTCATAGACAGTCAGATTTTCACCCGATATTCCATAGTTGCGGGCTTTTCCATCCTGAATGCTATGTAATTGGGAAACCAAATTCCGCCCGACAAACCCTTTGGCACCGGTCACTAATATTTTCATAAAATAGTTCTATAGCTTATTCACTCTTGATTTCTGTTGTTTTCGCCTTTTCCTCCAGTCCGAGGTCTTCACGGATAAAACGGAGTTTCAGAAGAAGTTTCTTCATACCCTCCACATCCAGACGAGCAGTATTGTGGCTGTGGTAATCCTCTATCTGGGCAATATCCTCATTACCTTCCGTAAAGAACTTGTCATAATTCAGGTCGCGGGTATCGCAAGGAATGCGATAATACTCACCCATATCAATGGCTTTAGCCATCTCTTCGCGGGTCACCAAAGTTTCATACAGTTTTTCACCATGGCGTGTACCGATAGTTTTTACTTCCGTATCCCCATATTCAGGCTTTATCTGCGCGTATGTTTCTTTCAAAGCCTGTGCCAAAACATCCAATGTGGCCGCCGGAGCTTTCTGAACAAACAAGTCTCCGTTGTGACCGTGTTCAAATGCATAGATTACCAAATCCACCGCATCATCCAGTGTCATCATGAAACGGGTCATATTCGGATCTGTAATCGTAATCGGTTTACCATTCTTTATTTGTTCCACCCACAAAGGAATTACAGAACCACGGCTTGCCATTACATTCCCGTAACGGGTACAACAGATGGTAGTCCCTGCTTCATCACCCAAGGCACGACCTTTAGCAATAGCCACCTTTTCCATCATTGCTTTGCTGATACCCATGGCGTTGATGGGATAAGCAGCCTTGTCTGTACTAAGTACTACTACGTTCTTCACACCGTGAGCAATGGCAGATTCCAACACATTGTCAGTACCAATTACATTGGTCTGTACGGCCTGCAATGGAAAGAACTCACAACTGGGCACCTGTTTCAAGGCAGCAGCAGAGAATACATAGTCCACTCCCATCATTGCTCCATCTACAGATTGACGATCACGGACATTACCAATATAAAACTTCACTTTAGGATTCTGCAAGTGATGACGCATGTCATCCTGCTTCTTTTCGTCTCTCGAAAAAATACGAATTTCCTTGATGTCGCTGTTAAGGAAACGACGCAAGACAGCGTTACCAAAACTGCCAGTACCACCTGTAATTAGCAGGGTTTTGTCTTTGAAGTTAGACATAATTATTTCTGGTTTGATTATATTAAAAAATATAAGCCTCTATTTTACATTCATTTTTTCACGCAGTGACTCTATATCCGCCTGAGTTAATTCATGCTGAAACAAAACAATATTTTCTTTAAGAAACTCATCTTTCATATTCCACCATTCAATTTCTTTAAGTTGCTGAATCATATATTGTGAGTAACGATAACGTATAATGCAGGCAGGAATACCACCAACAATAGCATAAGGAGGAATATCTTTCGTGACAACAGCTCCTGCTCCTATTACAGCACCATCTCCAACCGTAACCCCACAACAAATTAATGCACGGAATCCGATCCAAACATCATTTCCTATTTTAGTAGATAATGAATTATTGTAAGAATTCTCTTGAGTCCAAGTATATCCTGTTCCATTATTACACTCTGTAAAAATAGGAGAAACAGAAAGATAAGCCAAAGAATGCCTACTCAATCCTATATATACTTCATTTGCAATAGAACAAAATTTACCTATATCAGAATTTACAACCACAGTATTAACCCCTATATAAGTATAATCATTAACTTTTGATCTTACAATCTTAGCAAATCTATTTACTTTTGCTTTAGAAGTTACCACTGAATCCGAATCTATAATAGCACCTAAAGATACAGAGCTATTAAACAAATTCTTAAAAAAGCCTATTATATATCTCAAAATCATTTAAACTTCAAATTAGCCTTTATTATTTCTAATTGAAATTTTGGAGTCCAAAATTTATCGATTTCATTAAAACATGCCAAACGTACTTCTTCACGCTTATCTGTGTATTTTTCATTCCAACGAATAATACAGTCTGCTATGGATGAAGCATTATTATAATCAAAAAAACTACCAGTAACTCCTTCGTGTATTGCTTCAAATTCAGGCATTTGAAATTTTAAACAATTATGTGTTATAACAGGAGTACCAAACATCATTGAATGTATAGCCGTTAAACCTACATTTCCAGGAGATACACATAAATCTGCGTTATAAATTAACTCTGCATTCTTAATTTCATCATAACATACCCCATAAAACCACACATTATCATTTAAGCAATATTGCTCGACAAGCTCTTTCAAAAAGGGCTCTTGTACCCCCCCACCAACAAGTGTAAGATTATACTGTAATCCACTTTGTTTTAATATCAACAAAGCTTCTATTAAAAGTTCAATTTTCTTTACAGGTGTTAAACGTCCAATAAATATCAAATTCCTTGCCTTATTACCAAAATGTTCTTTATACAAGTTTGACAAAAACAAATCTTTACGTAGTTCTAATTGCTTTTGATATAACAAAGAATTATGAATTACAAACAATTTATCAGTTGCAAAGCCCTCTTCCCGCATCAACTGTTTTGCATAATTACCATACAAAAAAGTTGCATCTGCCAATGAGAAAAAAAATTTTTTAAAAAAACGTCTTATCTTACTTTCCTTCCCATACCAACCATGACTCCAAAAATAGATATACTTGTCTCGATAAAACAACTTTGCTAATATTGCAAGAATCCAAGTAGAAATGCAGAATAAATCGCCCAATATGAGAAAAGTAGAAAAATCTTTTCTCTGCAGTAACTTTAAGCTACCACTTTGAAAATAAAAAGGACGAAGAAAAAATATTTTATTTTTCAATAAAGAAACATTCTTCAATATATTTAAATCAAGCCCCTTTATATCAGTCTTATTATCTCCAAAAAACCAATAACAATCATATTCTTTATCTAATAATCTGAATATGCCTTCACGATATTGAGCCGCAAAATTATATATGATACACAACTTCTCCATATCACTAAGAAATCTAGCATCCTATACATAAATAAGTAAACCCAAGTTCATGCATTTCTTTCTTGTCATAAATATTACGACCATCAATAACCAATGCTTCTTTCATCATATTTTTTATAGCATCCCACTTAGGAAGTCTAAACAATTTCCATTCCGTCAACAACAACAAAGCATCCACATCTTGAACAGCATCATACATATCCGTTGCATAAGAAACCATGTTCCCTACACGACGTTTACATTCTTCCATAGCGATGGGATCATATACTACAATAGTAGCACCCGCCTCTAATAATAAATCAATTATCACCAATGAAGTAGCCTCACGCATATCATCCGTTTCTGCTTTAAAAGCCAATCCCCAAATTGCTATTTTCTTATTCCGTAAGTTCCCTCTATAATAATAGAACAATTTTTTAAAAAGAACCTTTTTTTGTTCTTGATTTACTTCTTCTACTGCCTTTAAAACATTCATTGAATAATTGTTTTGTTCGGCTGTTTTTATTAAAGCTTTCACATCTTTAGGGAAACAACTTCCTCCATATCCACAACCTGGATAAAGAAACTTATTTCCAATACGGGAATCAGTACCTATTCCTTTACGAACTTGATTAACATCTGCGCCAACTAATTCACATAAATTTGCAATATCATTCATAAAAGAAATCCTTGTTGCCAGCATAGAGTTAGCAGCATATTTAATCATCTCAGCACTAGGAATATCTGTAAAAATCACCCGAAAATTATTCAACAAAAAAGGACGGTATAATTTAGTCATCCATTCTTTAGCTCTTTCTGTTTCTACACCTATAATTACTCGATCCGGACTCATAAAATCTTTTATCGCAGAGCCTTCCTTTAAAAATTCTGGATTGGACACCACATCAAAAGATATATCTACTCCACGCTTGTCAAGTTCTGTCTGAATTACAGTTTTCACCTTCCGTGCAGTACCAACAGGAACGGTTGACTTTGTAACTAAAATCGAATACTTTTTTATATTCTGCCCAAATGTTCGAGCCACCGACATCACGTATTGCAAATCTGCTGATCCATCTTCATCCGGTGGTGTACCAACCGCACTAAAAACAATATCTACATCATCTAAACACGAAATTAATTCAGTCGCAAAGTTTAGTCTTCCTTCACGATAATTTTTTAAAACGAGTTCATCTAATCCTGGTTCATATATAGGTATGTTTCCTTGTTTTAAGGAAATTATCTTTTCCTCATTAATATCTACACAAACTACAGATACACCCATTTCAGCAAAACAAGCTCCTGAAACCAAACCAACATAACCAGTTCCTACAACAGCAATATTCATATTACATTAATTTACATACTATTCTCTGACTTTTAGAAGCTAAAAGTAGAAAACCTATTAAAAAGGAAAAATTAAAGAAAAT
>CDZG01051566.1_pt1 | contig 47940 bp, 42 predicted proteins | sample 557741 | NCBI WGS metagenome assembly CDZG01 (sample SAMEA3182086, study PRJEB8094) | gut metagenome | biome: human; feature: gut; material: Stool; isolation source: human stools | place: Canada | collected 2013-01-21
CTGAAAATCTACGCCCAATAAGCGATAAGCTGGATGCGCTTTGCGTTGTCAATTGGCGCGCCCCTGCTCAGTCATTCCCCTTGCCGGTGGAGCGGAGCATCACATCGTGATAGCCGCCCTCGACGATGCTGGTGGCGGAGACGAGCGTGAGCTTCGCGTTCTTCTGAAGATCGGGGATCGTGGTCACGCCGCAGTTGCACATGGTGGATTTGACCTTATAAAGGCTACGCGCGACATTATCCTGCAAAGAGCCTGCGTAGGTGACATAGGAATCCACGCCCTCCTCAAAGGCAAGACCCGTCTTGCCGCCGAGGTCGTAGCGCTGCCAGTTGCGCGCGCGGTTCGAGCCCTCGCCCCAGTATTCCTTGACATACACGCCGTTGACAAGGAGCTTATTCGTGGGCGATTCGTCAAAGCGGGCGAAGTAGCGGCCGAGCATCAGAAAGTCCGCGCCCATGGCGAGGGCGAGCGTCATGTGATAGTCGTGGACGATGCCGCCGTCGGAGCAGATGGGAACATAGACGCCCGTTTCGCGGAAATATTCGTCGCGCGCGGCGGAGACCTCGATGAGAGAGGTCGCCTGACCGCGGCCGATGCCCTTGGTCTCGCGCGTGATGCAGATGGAACCGCCGCCGATGCCGACCTTGACAAAGTCTGCGCCGCACTCGGCGAGGAAGCGGAAGCCGTCGCGGTCGACCACATTGCCCGCGCCGATCTTCACGGTATTGCCGTAGTTCTCACGCACGAAGTCAATGACCTTCTTCTGCCAGACAGAGTAGCCCTCGGACGAGTCAATGCAGAGAATATCCGCGCCCGCCTCAACGAGCGCGGGGATGCGCTCGTGGTAGTCGCGGGAGTTGATGCCCGCACCGACCAGATAGCGCTTCTGCGCGTCCTGGAGGGCGAGGGGGTGCTCCTTGTGCTCGGCGTAGTCCTTGCGGAAAACGAAGTAGCGCAGGCAGTCGTTCTCATCCACAATGGGCAGGGCGTTGAGCTTGTGCTCCCAAATGATGTCGTTGGCCTCCTTGAGCGTGGTGGAGGAGGGAGCAGTGATGAGCTTTTCGCGCGGCGTCATAAAATCGCGCACCTTGAGGTCTGTGCTCATGCGGCTGACGCGGTAGTCACGGCTCGTGACGATGCCGAGGAGTTTCCCGTTGGGCATGGCGTCCTCAGTGATGGCGACGGTGGAGAAGCCGTTTTTCTCCTTGAGCGCGAGCACATCGGCCAGCGTGTGCTCAGGCGTGAGATTCGAGGCGCTGACGACGAAGCCCGCCTTGCTGCTCTTCACGCGGCGCACCATCTCCGCCTCGCTTTCGATGGACTGCGAGCCGAAGATGAACGAAAGCCCGCCCTCCTTGGCAAGCGCGACGGCGAGCGTGTCGTTCGACACCGACTGCATGATCGCCGAGACCATCGGGATATTCAGGCTGATGGGGCAGTCCTCCTGCCCCTTGCGGTATTTGACCAGCGGCGTTTTGAGCGAAACGCGGTCGGGCACGCACTCCTCCGAGGTGTAGCCCGGTACGAGCAGGTACTCGCTGAAGGTATGAGACGGATCGGGATAGTAATAGGCCATGACTTGCCCTCCTATTTTTTGAAGTAACGCACCGCCGAGGCGAACAGGTGCATATCGTAAGTCCCCGGCACGTTTCGGTAAAGCGCGGGGCCGATGCGCTCGCTGTGCCCCATTTTGCCAAACACCCGCCCGTCGGGGGAGGTGATGCCCTCGATGGCGCAGACGGAGCCGTTGGGATTGAAGGTAGTATCCATTGTAGCATATCCGTCAAAGCCTGCATACTGCGTGGCAATCTGGCCGTTTGCGGCAAGCTGTTCGATCAGCTCCTGCGAGGCGAGAAAACGCCCCTCGCCGTGCGAAATGGGAACGGTGTAAATATCTCCCACCTCTGTTCCCGCAAGCCACGGAGATCGCGTCGAGCACACGCGCGTGCGCACGAGCTTGGACTGGTGGCGGCCGATGACATTGTAGGTGAGTGTCGGGAAGGACTCGTCGGTATCCATGATCCTTCCGTAGGGCACGAGGCCGAGCTTGATGAGCGCCTGGAAGCCGTTGCAGATGCCGAGCATCAAGCCGTCGCGCTGCTCGAGCAGCGCCGTCACCTGCTCGCGGACGGCGGCGTTGCGGAAAAACGCGGTGATGAGCTTGGCGCTGCCGTCCGGCTCGTCGCCGCCGGAGAAGCCGCCGGGAATGACGATCATCTGCGCGGTTCTGACGGCAGCGGCAAAGCGCGCGACGCTGTCGGCGACATCGGCGCTCGTGAGGTTACGGACGATGAATTGCTCGGCGTCCGCGCCTGCCTCCGAAAGCGCGCGCTGCGTGTCGTACTCGCAGTTCGTGCCGGGGAAAACGGGGATGAGCGCCTTCGGACGCGCCTGCTTGACGGCGGGGGCGACGCGCGTCTTCGTTTCATGGGAAAAGCTCTCGACCGTGCCGCTGTCCCGCGTCTTTGTCGGGTAGACGGCTTCGAGCACGGCGTCGTTCAGCGCGGCAAGCTCTTCGATGGAGGCACTGTCCGCGCCGAGGGCAATGGCCTTTTCCGCTGTGGTGACGCCGATGCGCACGGCGTCGGAGACTTCATCGCTCAGCTCGGCGACAATCGCGCCTGGCATGGGGGCGAACCAGTCAAGCACCGTATTTTCCGCGGCGAAACCGATCTCGTTGCCGAAGGACATCTTCATCACCGCCTCGGCAAGGCCGTTTTCGACCGCCCACGCACTCACGACCTTGCCCGCGCGCGCAAGCGCGGTGAAACGCTCCCACGCGGCGGTCTGCTGCTCGGGCGTTTTGCCTGCGAAGAGGTAGACGCCGTGGCCCACCGCCTTCAGGTCGGTCGTCAGCAACTCGCCTTCGAGCAGCGGCGCGATGGCGAAGGAGATGAGCGTCGGCGGCACATCGCGGTCAAGAAAGCTGCCGGACATGGAGTCCTTGCCGCCGATGGCGGCGGCGCTCAGCTCCAGCTGCGCGTCCAGCGCGCCGAGCAGCGCCGCGAAGGGCTTGCCCCAACGCGCGGGATCATTGCGGAGCTTTTCAAAAAATTCTTGTAGGGAAAGATATGCCTTATGATAGTCTGCGCCTGCGGCGACGAGCTTGGCGACCGAGGTATAGACCGCGTCGTGCGCACCGCGATAGGGGTCGGCGCTCAGCGCGTCGGGGTCGCAGCCCCAGGCCATCACGCTGCCCTGCGCGGTCTTCTCGCCGGGGAGGACGGGCAGGAGCGCCGCCATCGCCTGCGCGGGGCTGCGCTGCGTCCTGCCGCCAAAGGGCATGAGGAGCGTCCCCGCGCCGACGGTGGAGTCGAAGCGCTCGACAAGGCCGCGGCGGGACGCGCTCTTGAGGCTGCCCGCCATGCCGCGCAGCGTTTGAGCTGCGGCGGGAGCGGCACATTCCCTCGCGGGGACGGCGACGGAGGCGTGCTTCGTCGCGCCGTTGGTGTCGAGGAAGGCGCGGGAAAGGTCGGCGATCGTCTGTCCGCGCCAGCGCATGACCATGCGGGGGCTTTCGGTCACGACCGCCACGCGGTAGGCCTCTAAGTTTTCCGCCGCGGCAGCGGCGATGAATTTCGCCTCGTTCTCCGGTGCGACGACGACCGCCATGCGCTCCTGCGATTCGGAGATCGCAAGTTCCGTGCCGTCGAGGCCCTCGTACTTCTTGCGCACGGCGTCGAGGTCGATGATGAGTCCGTCCGCCAGCTCGCCGACCGCGACGGACACGCCGCCCGCGCCGAAGTCGTTGCAGCGCTTGATGAGGCGCGTGACCGCGCCGCCGCGGAACAGACGCTGGATCTTGCGCTCCTCGGGCGCATTGCCCTTTTGCACCTCGCTCGCCATCGTGGAAAGCGATTTCATATCGTGGCTCTTGGAGGAGCCGGTCGCGCCGCCGATGCCGTCGCGCCCCGTGCGCCCGCCGAGCAGGATGACCACATCACCCGGCGCGGGACGCTCGCGCACGACAATGCTCGCGGGCGCGGCGGCGACGACTGCGCCGCACTCAAGGCGCTTGGCGACATAGCCCTCGTGGTACAGCTCCGCGATATGGCCGGTAGCAAGGCCGATCTGGTTGCCGTAGGAGGAATAGCCCGCCGCGGCGGTCTGCGCGAGCTTGCGCTGCGGGAGCTTGCCTGAAAGCGTTTCGGCAAGCTCCTTTCTCGGGTCACCGCCGCCCGTCACACGCATTGCCTGATGGACATAGGCACGGCCGGAGAGCGGGTCGCGGATGCAGCCGCCGATGCAGGTGGCCGCGCCGCCGAAGGGCTCGATCTCGGTGGGATGGTTATGCGTTTCATTCTTGAACATCAAAAGCCAGTCCTGCTCCTTGCCGTTCACCATGGCGGGCACATGGATGGAGCAGGCGTTGATCTCCTCGCTCTCGTCGAGCTCGGGGAGCAGCCCGCGGGCTTTGAGCGTCTTTGTGCCGATGGTCGCAATATCCATGAGCGTCTGCGGGCGCTTGGCAGCCCTCTCCGCGCCGTAGACCTCCTCGCGCGCAGCAAGATAGCGCGCATAGGCACCCTTGACGGCGTCATCGTCGATGCGGATCTCGTCAAGGTGCGTGGAGAAGGTCGTGTGGCGGCAGTGGTCGGACCAGTAGGTGTCGACCACGCGCAGCTCGGTCACGGTGGGGTCGCGGCGCTCGGTCTCGCGGAAATAGTCTTGCAGCGCCTTGAGGTCGGCAATATCCATGGCAAGCCCCATAGAGGAGAGCAGTGCGGAGAGCGCGGCCTCGTCCATGGCGGTGAAGCCCTCGACGGACGAAACGCACTTCGGCTCGGCAAACTCCTCGGCGAGCGTTTCGGGCTTTTTAAGGCTCGCCTCGCGGCTTTCGACGGGGTTGATGACATAACGCTTGACCGCCTCGACATCGGCATCCGTCAGCATCCCATAGAGCGCGTAGACCTTCGCCGTGCGGATGCGCGGGCGCTCGCCTTGGCTCAGAAGCTGGATGCACTGCGACGCGCTGTCCGCGCGCTGGTCGAACTGACCGGGCAGGGGCTCGACGGCAAAGACCGCGCAGGCGTCCTGCGTGTCCGCCGCGTCGGACACAAGGTCCAGCGGCGGCTCGGAGAACACGCTCCTGCAGGCATTTTCAAAGAGAGGGGCCTCGATCCCCTCTACATCATAGCGGTTCCAGATACGCGCGGCGCGCAGGCCCTGCACGCCGAGAAAATCGCGGCAATCCGTCAGCAGCGCCTCGCACTCGGGCGCGAGACCTTGCCGCTTTTCCACATAGGTCCGAAATACCATTTTATCCTCTCTCCTCCCGCGCCGCGAGCGCGGCGCTGCCGATGTCGCCGCGGCAGTATTTGTTGGCAAAATCTACGCCCTCCGCCAGATGGTACGCGTCCTCGACGGCGGCCCTCAGTGTGGGGGCGACGGCGGTGACGCCGAGCACGCGTCCGCCCGCGGTCAGGAGCGTATCGCTGTCCTTTTTCGCGCCCGCGACATAGCAGTGCGCGGCGGCCTCTTCGCTCATTGTGATGGGGAAGCCGCTCTCATACTTTTGGGGGTAGCCCTCGGACGCGAGCACGACACAGCAGGCAGAATCAGTCGAAAATTCCACGCTCACATCCGCGAGCGTACCGTTCGTCGTCGCCTGCATGACGGTGAGCAGGTCGCTTTTGAGCAGCGGCAGCACCGCCTGCGTTTCGGGGTCGCCGAAGCGGCAGTTGTACTCCACGACCTTCGGGCCGCTCTTGGTGAGCATCAGCCCGAAATAGAGGCAGCCGCGGAAGGGGCGGCCCTCGGCGCGCATCGCGCGGATCGTCGGCAGGAAAATATTCTCCATGCACTCCGCCGCAATTTCCTTTGTATAGTACGCGTTCGGCGCGACCGCGCCCATGCCGCCGGTATTGGGGCCTTTGTCACCGTCGAGCGCGCGCTTGTGGTCCATGGAGGAGACCATCGGCACGAGCGTTTCGCCGTCGGTGAAGCTCAGCACCGAGACTTCGGGACCCTCCATATATTCCTCGATGACGACGCGCGCGCCGCTCTGACCGAAGGTCTTATCCTCGATCATCGCGCGCACGGCGGCCTTCGCCTCCTCAACTGTCTGCGCGACGACGACGCCCTTGCCGAGCGCGAGGCCGTCCGCCTTGACGACGATGGGCGCACCCTCGGCGTCGATGTAGGCGCAGGCGGAGGGCGCGTCGGTAAAGACGCGGTATTTTGCGGTGGGAATGTTGTATTTTTGCATCAAGTCCTTTGCAAACGCCTTGCTCGCCTCGATGACGGCGGCCTTTTTGTCAGGGCCGAAGCATGGGATGCCCGCCTCGCTCAGCGCGTCCACCGCGCCGAGGGCAAGGGGGTCGTCCGGCGCGACAACGGCATAATCAATGCCGTGCGCCTTGGCAAATTCGACCTGCGCGGGGATGTCCTTCGCGCCGATCTCACTGACGCAGACCGCGTCGGCGGCGATGCCGCCGTTGCCGGGCAGACAGTAAATTTTCTCGACCGCGGGATTTTCCTTCAGCTTTTTAATGATGGCGTGTTCGCGGCCGCCGCCGCCGATGACCATGAGCTTCATGGAGAAATTCCTCCTTGCTTAATGATGGAACAGGCGCATACCCGTGAACGCCATAGTGATGCCGTATCTGTTTGCCGTCTCGATGACATTGTCGTCACGGATCGAGCCGCCCGGCTCGACGATGTAGGAAGCGCCGCTCCTGCGCGCGCGCTCGACATTGTCGCCGAAGGGGAAAAAGGCGTCCGAGCCGACGGTCACGCCGCGCTGCTGCGCGAGCCATGCGCGCTTTTCCTCGCCCGTGAGTGCCTCGGGGCGCTCCTGAAAGATATGCTGCCACGCGCCGTCGGCAAGCACATCGTCGCACTCGTCGGAGAGGTAGACATCGATAGCGTTGTCGCGGTCGGGACGGCGGATGTCGTCCACGAACGAGAGGGCGAGCACCTTCGGATGGCGGCGGAGATACCAGTTGTCCGCCTTCTGTCCCGCAAGTCGGGTGCAGTGGATGCGGCTTTGCTGGCCCGCGCCCACGCCGATGGCTTGACCGTCTTTCACATAGCAGACGGAGTTGGACTGGGTGTATTTGAGCGTGATGAGGGCAAGGAGCATATCGCGCTTTGCGCCCTCGGGCAGGTCTTTATTTTCGGTGACGATGTTCGTGAGCAGGCTCTCATCGATTTTGCAGTCGTTGTGCCCCTGCTCAAAGGTGATGCCGAAAACATCCTTCTGCTCCAGCGGCGCGGGAGTGTAGGCGGGGTCGATCTGCACGATGTTGTATTTGCCGCCCTTTTTCGTCTTTAAGATGGCAAGCGCCTCGTCGCTGTAAGCAGGGGCGATGATGCCGTCGGAAACCTCGTTTTTCAGATACTCGGCGGTGGCGGCGTCGCACTCGTCGGAGAGTGCCGCCCAGTCGCCGTAGGAGCAGAGGCGATCCGCGCCGCGGGCGCGGATGTAGGCACAGGCGATGGGGGAGAGCGCCGCATCAAGCGCGACGAAATAGGCCCTTTTGTCCACCTCGTCGAGCGGCAGGCCGAGCGCCGCGCCCGCGGGGGAGACATGCTTGAAGCTCGCCGCAGCGGGAAGGCCCGTCGCCTCTTTCAATTCGCGCACGAGCTGCCACGAGTTGAAGGCGTCGAGCAGGTTGATGTAGCCGGGCTTGCCGTTGAGAACCGTAAAGGGAAGGGCTGCGCCGTTTTTCATGAAAACGCGCGCGGGCTTCTGGTTGGGGTTGCAGCCGTATTTGAGTTCCAGCTCGTTCATGTCATCCTCCTCAGTCGCCTGAATTTTTGTTGAACAGCTTCACTTCGCCGTTCACGTTCGCATAAAGGGACACCTTATTGTCCGCGTTGAGCGCCGCCCAGACTTCTTCGGGCGAGGGGACGCTCGCCTCCATCGGCTCGCCCGCAAAGGTGGGCAGGGGGTTTCCGTCCCCCTGATAGGTGCTGATGAAATAGCCCTTGCCCTCGTCGCAGCCTTCGTAGCAGAAGAACTCGCGCAGACAGCGCCCATCCTTACGCTTGAGGATGGACAGCTCGAAGGAGCCGTCCTCGTGCATGATGGCGGAGATGCGCGGCGTCCAGTTCGGCTCGTCCGGCTCGTATTCGCGTGTCATGAGGCCGCGGCGAAAGTCGCCGTGCTCGCAGATGGTGTCGGTCTGGTCGCCGTTCGTCACGACGAGGTCGCGCCCCATCGTGCGCACGGGATGATAGATGATGAGGCTGGGGTCAGAGAGCTTGGCGGGGTCGTGCGCCTCGGTGCGGATGCCGTCCTCGGTCTTGACAAAGACGCGGTTGCGGCTGTTCTCGCTGCGCCCCATGATGAAATAATACACACAGCGGCGTCCGACAAGGATGCCGCGGCCGGGATAAGAGGTCGCCTTTAAAAACTCCAGAAAATCAGTCATTTTTCTGCTCCTTCTCTCTTACGATCTCTGCGCAGACGCGCTCTGCCGCAAGCGGCAGCAACTGCCATTCCGCCTGCTCCATCACACGCCGCTGTATCGTTTCGGGCGTGTCGCTCGGCGCGATCTCCACCGCCTTTTGCAGCAGGATCTCGCCGCCGTCGGGAATTTCGTTGACAAAGTGTACCGTCGCGCCCGTGACCTTCACGCCGCGCGCGAGCGCGGCCTCATGCACCCGCAGGCCATACATGCCCTTGCCGCAGAAGGCGGGAATCAGGGACGGATGGACATTCAGGATGCGCCGCGGCCACTGCTTTGTAAATTCTGCGCTGAGGATGACCGTAAAGCCTGCGAGGAGAATGAGGTCGATCTCCTGCTCGCGCAGCAGCACGGAAAGCTCGTTTTCAAACGGCTCCTGCCCACAGGAGGGCGTGAGCACGCGCGCCGCAACACCCGCGTTTTCCGCCCGCGTGAGCGCATAGGCCCCCGCGCGGGAAGAAACGACCAGCACGATCTCGCCGTGCGGCATTTTTCCGTCACGCTGCGCGTCGAGCAGCGCCTGCAAATTCGTGCCGCCGCCGGAGACCAGCACGGCGATGCGGGCGGGTGTCAGCATAGCTCCACCTTTTCCTCGCCCAATACGATCTCACCGATGACGCCGGCCTCCTGACCGAGAGAATGCAGCGCGGCGAGCGCCTTGTCGGCGCTGTCCTTTGCAGCGACGAGCACCATGCCCGTGCCCATGTTGAAGGTGTTGAACATATCGCGCTCCGAGATGCCGCCCATGCGCGAGAGCAAGGGGAAGATCGGCGGGATGCGCAGCGTTTTCTTTTCAATCTTCGCGCACAGGCCGTCGGGAATGCAGCGCGGAATGTTCTCATAGAAGCCGCCGCCGGTGATGTGACTGATGCCGCGGATATCGGCGGCTTCGATGGCCGCTAACACAGGACGGACATAGATCTTTGTCGGGCGCAGCAGCTCCTCGCCCAGCGCGCAGCCCAGCTCACCGTAATACTGCCCGAGATCGGCGTTCTCCACATCGAACACCTTGCGCACGAGCGAGTAGCCGTTGGAGTGCAGCCCGCTGGAGGGCAGCGCGATGACCACATCTCCCGGCTGCATTTTGTTCTTGTCCAGAATTTTGCCACGGTCCACGACGCCCACGGCAAAGCCCGCAAGGTCGTAATCGTCCGGCTTCATCGTGCCGGGGTGCTCGGCGGTCTCGCCGCCGATGAGCGCGCAGCCCGCGCGTACGCAGCCCTCGGATACGCCCGAGACCAGCGACACGACCTTTTCCGGGATGTTCTTGCCGATGGCGATGTAGTCAAGGAAGAACAGCGGCTTCGCCCCGCAGCAGATGATGTCGTTGACGCACATCGCCACGCAGTCGATGCCGACGGTGTTGTGACGATCCATGAGCTGCGCGATGCGCTGTTTGGTGCCCACGCCGTCCGTGCCGGAGACCAGCACCGGCTTTTCAAGCCCGTGCAGGTCCAGCGAGAAAAGCCCGCCGAAGCCGCCGAGATCGGAGATCACATCGGCTGTGAGCGTGCGCTGCACATAGCGGTTCATCATTTTTACGCCCTGATAGCCCGCCTCGATGTCAACGCCGGCGGCCGCGTATGCTTCCGAGTGAGAGATGCCCATAATGTCATTCCTTTCCGGTCCAGCAGTAGGTGCAGACCTTGTCCCTGTCAATACCGATCGCCTCCAGCAGCCCGTCAAGGGACTGATAGGAGAGTGAATCAAAGCCAAACTGCGCGCAGATCTCATGCAGCAGGCATTTTCCGCGCTCGGTGCGGCTGTCGGCGTATTCCTCCAGATGCTTTTGGCCCTCGTTGCCCTCCAGCTCCTGCACCATGCGGCGCGCGAGCAGGTCCATGGCGCTGTTGCCGCGCGAAAAGTTCAGGTAGCGGCAGGGGTACATGATGGGCGGGCAGGCCGAGCGCATATGGACCTCCGCCGCGCCGGTGCTGTATAAAAAATCCACGGTCTCGCGCAGCTGCGTGCCGCGCACGATGGAGTCATCCACAAACAGCAGCTTCTTTCCCTCGATCAGCTCCGGCACGGGGATCTGCTTCATGCGCGCCACTCTGCTGCGCACCTGCTGATCCTCGGGCATGAAGGAGCGCGGCCAGGTCGGGGTGTATTTCACAAAGGGACGCGCAAGGGGCTTGCCGCTGTGGTTGGCATAGCCCATGGCGTGCGGCACACCGGAATCCGGCACGCCGGCGACGAAATCCACCTCGGGCACGCCGCCGCGCTCCGCCTCATCCCGCGCCATGATCGCGCCGTTGCGATAGCGCATCAGCTCCACGTTCACACCCTCGTAGTTGGAGTTCGGGTAGCCGTAATAGGTCCACAAAAAGGCGCAGATCTTCATCTGCTTCCCTGCGGGAGAGAGTGTTTGGAAGCCCTTGGCGTTCAGCCGGACGATCTCCCGCGGCCCCAGCTCATAGGCGTCCTGATAGTCGAGCTTATGATAGGCGAAGGACTCGAACGATACGCAGTAGCCGTCCTCGCGCTGTCCGATCAGCACAGGGAGGCGTCCCATGCTGTCACGCGCGGCGATCAGCTCTCCTTCCTCGGTCAAAATCAGGATCGTCATGGAGCCGTCGATGACCTCCTGCGCGTGGAGGATGCCGGAGACAAGGTCGTTTTCCTGATTGATGAGCGCGGCGGTCAGCTCGGTGACATTCACGCGGCCGCTGCTCAGCGTCAGAAATTGCTGGCCCTTGTCGGAGAGATAAGCCTTCACCAGCTCGTCAGTGTTGTTGATGATGCCGACCGTCACGATGGCGTACAGGCCCAGATGGGAGCGCACGAGCAGCGGCTGGGGGTCGCTGTCGCTGATGCAGCCGAGGCCCGCGTGGCCGCGAAAGTCCACGAGGTCCCGCTCAAACTTCGTCCGAAAGGGCGTATTTTCAATGTTGTGTATCTGGCGCTGGAAGCCCTCCTTCTTGTCAAAGAGCACCATTCCGCCGCGGCGCGTGCCGAGGTGAGAATGATAGTCCGTGCCGAAGAAGACATCCAGCGCGACATCGCGGTCCGAGACCGCGCCGAAAAAGCCCCCCATTACGCAAAGAACAGCTCGGAGAGCGTCATGGGGTCGATGTACTTTCCGTCCCGATAGACGCGCATATTGCCGGAGGAGATCTCGTCGATCAGCATCACGCTGCCATCCGGCGCGTAGCCGTACTCAAACTTGATGTCATAGAGGACAAGGCCCTTTTCGCGCAGGTCGTCCGCGACGACCTCGGTGATCTTCTGCGTCATGGCCTTGATGTCGTCATACTGCTGCTCGGTCATCACGCCCAGCGCCACAAGGCCGTCCTTCGTCACCAGCGGATCGCCCAGCGCGTCATTTTTGAAGGTCGTCTCCACATAGGCGGGCAGGTCGGCGCCCTCTTCAATGTACTCACCGTAGCGGCGGCGGAAGCTCCCCACCGCCTTGAGGCGGCAGATGACCTCCAGCCCGTGGCCGAAGACTTTCGCGGGCAGGACCTCCATCGTGGTCTCCTTCAGATCCGCGGAGACATAGTGCGTGCGGATGCCGGCGGCGTTGATCTTTTCAAAAAAGTGCTTGGTCATGCGCAGGTTGACATTGCCCACGCCCTCGATGGTCAGGCCCACGCTGTTCTCGCCGGGGTCAAACACGCCGTCCTTGCCCGTGCAGTCATCCTTGAACCTGAGCAGGTAGTTGCCGTTGTCCAGTGCAAATACATCCTTGGTCTTTCCGGTATATACGAGTTTCATTGCTTTCCGCTCTCCTTTTATTTCTTGAAGTGTATTCCTTATTTACTGATAAAGCGCCCGAACCTCTTCGTCCGCGCGCAGCACGGCGTCCCGTTCCCGCGTCCGCGCCTCGTCCAGCTTTTGGGCGAGCTCCGCGTCGGAGACCGCCATGATCTGCACCGCCAGCAGCGCGGCGTTCTTCCCGCCGTCCACCGCCACCGTCGCCACAGGGATGCCGCTCGGCATCTGCACGGTGGAGAGCAGTGCGTCCATGCCGTCAAGCTTCGTCCCGCTGCACGGCACGCCGATCACCGGCAGCGTGGTGTTTGCCGCCATCGCGCCGGCAAGATGCGCCGCCATGCCGGCGAACGCGAGGATAACAGAAAATCCGCCCTCCCGAGCCGACGCGGCAAATTCCCTTGCCTCATTCGGACAGCGGTGAGCGGATAATACGCGCACTTCCATCTGGACGCCGTAGTCTCGCAATACGCCTACGGCCTTCTCCGCGACGGGCAGATCACTCTTGCTGCCCATAACGATCGCAACCTTTCTCATCTGCGTTCCCTCCCTCAAACATAAAAATAGGCGCTCCGCTGCCCTTTGCAGTTGGAGTGCCCAGACGGTCGGCCTCTGAAACGCGCCGCCTCAGAGCGATGCTCCCTGCTCCCCCGTGGTAGCCCACATTCCGTCAGTTACAAGGGGCCCAACTTGAATTTAGTGTACCATACGCCCTGCTTTTCGTCCATTCCGCAAAAAGGAGAAAGAAGATAGAAAATCTTAGCTATATTTGTATCGTTATGACAATTCATAAGATACGCTTATGTTGCGTCTTGAGAAAACTTATCGTCGAAAAACCATTTTTTTGTCTTGACAAGGCGATCCTCGCGTGGTATTCTATTAAAAATTTGAGGAAAGAGAGGCGATAGTCGTGACCGTGGTTTTGAAGGGTGCGCAGGTGTTCCACCGAGGTGCTTTCAGCGGCGGTGATGTTTCCGTTTCCTTTGGGGATCGTGTTTTTTGCAAGGATATTGTTTTTCCTTCGTCCCTGAATGTTTCTTCCTTTACCATATTACCCGGTTTCGTTGATGTGCATGTGCATCTTCGGGAGCCGGGTTTTTCTTATAAGGAGACCATCCGCACCGGTACGCTGGCGGCGGCCCACGGCGGCTATACCGCCGTGGGCGCCATGCCGAATCTGAACCCTGTGCCGGACAGCATGGAGACGCTGCAAATGGAGCTGGACGCCATTCAAAAAGACGCCGTGATCCGCGTTCTGCCCTACGGGGCCATCACGAAAGGCGAGCAGGGCAGGGAACTGGCGGACTTGGACGCCATGGCCCCCTATGTGGTGGCTTTCTCCGACGACGGAAAGGGCGTTCAGGATCGTGATATGATGCGCCGCGCCATGCTGGGGGCCAAGCGCCTCGGCAAGCTGATCGTGGCCCACTGCGAGGACAATTCCCTGCTGCGGGGCGGCTACATCCACGACGGCGCTTATGCCCGCGCCCACGGACATCGGGGTATCTGCTCCGAGAGCGAGTGGCGGCCCATCCAGCGGGATCTGGAACTGGTGCGGGAGACAGGCTGCGGCTATCACGTCTGCCACATCTCCACCAAGGAGAGCGTCGCACTCATCCGCAAGGCCAAGGCTGAGGGCCTGAATGTCACCTGCGAGACCGGCCCCCACTACCTGCTGCTGGACGATTCCTGCTTGCAGGAGGACGGCCGTTTCAAAATGAACCCGCCCCTCCGGGACAAGGCGGATCGGGAAGCCCTGTTGGAGGGTTTGGCGGACGGAACCATCGACATGATCGCCACGGATCACGCCCCCCACAGCGCCGAGGAAAAGGGCGGGGGACTGGAAAAAAGCGCCATGGGCATCGTGGGACTGGAAACGGCCTTCCCGCTGCTCTATACGTATTTGGTAAAGCCCGGCGTCATTTCCTTTGCCCGCTTGATGGAACTGCTCCATGACGCGCCCTGCCGCCGCTTCGGCATTGCGCCGGCCACCGGCTTTACCGTGTTTGATTTGAACCGTACCTATCCGATCGACCTCGCTGAATTTCTGTCCATGGGCCGGGCCACGCCCTTTGCGGGCTGGAGTGTACAGGGCCGCTGCCTGCTGACAGCCATGGAGGGGCGGGCGGTCTGGTATGATAAGACCTTGCTGGAGGGGGAGGACGCCGAATGAAGGAGACACTGCTGACTGTTTTGGAAAATACCCGGCTGGCAGACGGCATCTACCGTCTGCGGCTGGCGGGGGACACCTCTGCCATCACCGCACCGGGGCAGTTCGTGAATTTGAAGCTCTCAGGTTTTTTCCTCCGCCGCCCCATCTCCGTGTGCGATTGGGAGAACGGGGAAGTGACCCTGATTTATAAGGTTTTGGGCCATGGCACCGAGGCCATGACGGGCATGGCTGTCGGCACGGCGCTGGATGTGCTGACGGGCCTTGGCAACGGCTTTGACTTGTCCCGCAGTGGGGAACACCCCCTGCTGGTGGGCGGCGGCGTGGGTATCCCGCCGCTGTATGGCCTTGCCAAGCGGCTGACCGCACAAGGTAAGCGCGTCACCGCCGTGCTGGGCTTTAACCGAAAATCCGAGATTTTTTTAGCGGAGGAATTTCGGGCGCTGGGTGCGGAGGTCGTCATCGCCACCGCCGATGGCAGCGTCGGTCTCAAGGGCCTTGTGACCGACGGCATGGCCGCCGTGTCCGACTATACCTATCTCTACACCTGCGGCCCGGAGCCGATGCTCAAGGCGGTGTACGCTGATTGCAAGACCTCCGGCCAGTTCAGCTTTGAGGAGCGGATGGGCTGCGGCTTCGGCGCCTGCATGGGCTGCTCCTGCGAGACGAAATACGGCAATAAGCGCATCTGTAAGGATGGCCCCGTGCTGGAAAAGGAGGAGATCGTATGGTGAACACAAAAGTGACCCTCTGCGGCATTGAGATGGACAACCCCATCATCCCCGCCAGCGGCACCTTCGGCTTTGGCTATGAGTTCGCGGAGCTGTACGACATCAATATGCTGGGTACTTTCTCCTTCAAGGGTACGACTCGGGAGCCCCGCTTCGGCAACCCCACGCCCCGCATCGCGGAGTACGCCGGCGGCCTGCTGAACGCGGTGGGTCTGCAAAACCCCGGCGTGGACGCGGTGATCGCAACGGAATTGCCAAAGCTCAAGCAGGTATTTCACAAGCCGGTGATGGCGAATGTCAGCGGCTTTTCCGTGGCGGAATACGCCGAGGTCTGCGAGAAGTTAGACGCGCAGGAGCAGGTGGGCTGGCTGGAGGTCAATATCTCCTGCCCCAACGTCCACGGCGGCGGCGCGGCCTTCGGCGCGGGCCCCAAGTCCGCTGCCGAGGTGACGAAGGCGGTCCGGGCAGTGACGAAAAAGCCCATCATTTTAAAGCTGTCCCCCACGGCGGCTGATATTGCCGCCGTCGCCAGAGCCTGCGAGGACGCGGGGGCTGACGGCGTGAGCCTGATCAACACCCTGCCGGGAATGCGCATCGACCTGAAACGCCGCCGTCCGCTGCTGGCCAACACCACTGGCGGTATGTCCGGCCCAGGAATGCTCCCGCTGGCGGTGCGGATGGTGTATCAGGTCTACGAGGCCGTTTCCATCCCCATCGTGGGTATGGGCGGCGTCACCACGGCGGAGGACGTTATCGAGCTGATGCTGGCGGGCGCCACTGCCATCGGCGTGGGCGCGGCGAACCTTGTGGAGCCGTATGCCTGCAAGACCATTATCGAAGATCTGCCTGCCGTGATGGAACGGTACGGCATGGAAGATTTGACGAAGATCATAGGAGGAGCACATCATGGGTAAGGACGTTATCGTTGCGCTGGACTTTGACAGCAAGGAAAAGACACTGGCCTTTTTAGACCGCTTCACCGAGGAAAAGCCCTTTGTGAAGATCGGCATGGAGCTGTTTTACGCCGAAGGGCCCTCCATCGTGCGGGAAATTCGCGGTCGCGGACATAAAATCTTTTTGGATCTGAAGCTGCATGACATTCCCAACACCGTGAAAAAGGCCATGGCGGCATTGTCTGCGCTGGATGTGGACATCGTGAACCTCCACGCCGCCGGTACCGCCGCCATGATGACCGCCGCGCTGGAGGGCCTCATCCGGCCCGGCGGCACCCGTCCGCTGCTCATCGCCGTGACCCAGCTCACCTCTACCGATCAGGAGCGCATGGAGCGGGAGCTGTGGATCGAAAAGCCGCTTGCCGAGGTGGTGATGCACTATGCCGAAAACGCCGCGCAGGCGGGTCTGGACGGCGTGGTGTGCTCTCCGCTGGAGGCGGGCGTTGTCCATGAGCGCTGCGGCAAGGACTTCCTCACCGTGACCCCCGGTGTGCGCTTTGCCGACGGGGACGCGGGCGACCAGAAACGGGTCACCACGCCCGCGCGGGCGAAGGAGCTCGGCTCCGACTACATCGTGGTGGGCCGTCCCATCACCCAGGCGGAGGACCCCGCGGCCGCCTACCGCCGCTGCCGAGAGGAGTTCGTGGGCTGATGCGCTGGGATACTGTCCTTTTTGACCTCGACGGAACGCTGACCGACTCGCAGGAGGGCATCGTAAAATCGGTGAGCTATGCGCTCGAGCGCCTTGGCCGCGAGCTGCCGCCGCGAGATACGCTGACTGCCTTCATCGGTCCGCCGCTCCACGAGAGCTTTTCGGCGATTTGCGATATGGACGAGGCGGAGACGGAGCGGGCGGTCTGCGAATTTCGCGATTACTTCGCCCGCCGCGGCTGGGCGGAGAATGTGCCCTACGAGGGAATGGCGGAGTTCCTTGCCGCGCTCCACGCAGCGGGACTGCGGCTGGTGATTGCAACGTCGAAGCCGGAGGAATTTGCGCGGAGAGTTTTGCGGCATTTTGAGCTGGCGCAGTATTTTGACGACATCTGCGGCTCCCGTCTGGAGGATAAGTCCAGCGCGGACAAGGCGAGCGTCGTGCGCACGGCGCTCATGCGCGCCGATGTGACGGGACACGCCGTCATGGTCGGCGACCGCCGCCACGACATATACGGGGCGCACGCCAACGGCCTTGAGGCAATCGGCGTACTCTACGGCTACGGCCGCCGCGAGGAGCTGACCGCCGCCGGAGCGGAGCATCTTGCCGCCGATCTCAACGAGCTGAAAGCAATTCTGCTTCAGGAATAAAAAACAACGGGAGGAACATGGATATGGACATCAGCAGCAGGGTCGCTCAAGGCCTGCTCTCCATCGGCGCGGTCTTTCTGCGCCCGCAGGAGCCGTTTACCTGGGCGAGCGGCATCAAAAGCCCGATCTATTGTGATAACCGCCTCATTCTCACCGCCCCCGCCGTGCGTGAGACAGTCGAGCGCGCCATTGCGGACACGGTACACCGTGAGTTTCCGCAGGCGGAGGTTTTGATGGGCACCGCCACGGCGGGCATCGCCCACGCCGCCATCGCCGCGCATCTGCTCGGCCTGCCCATGGGCTATGTGCGCTCGGGCAGCAAGGACCACGGCAGAAAAAATCAGATTGAGGGCAGGCTCGAGGCGGGGCAGAGGGTCGTCGTGATCGAGGACCTCATCTCCACCGGCGGCAGCGTGCTGGATACGGTCGCGGCGCTGCGCGAGGCAGGCGCCGAGGTGCTGGGCGTCGTGAGCATCTTCACCTACGGCATGAAAAAGGGCGTTGAGCGCATGGTCGAGGCGAAGGTCAAGAGCGTGAGCCTGACAAATCTGGATACCATCGCCCGCGTGGGCGCAGAGGAGCATTACATCACCGAGGCGGACGTTGCGCGGCTGCTGGCCTTCCGCGATGACCCCGCCGACGAAAGCTGGATCAAAAAAGGAGGAACAAACTGATATGAAAAGCCTGATCGATATTCTGGAGCTCTCCGAGCAGGAGATCATGGAGCTGGTGAATACCGCCTGCGACATCATCGACCACCCCGCCGAATACGCGCACAAGTGCGACGGCAGAATCCTCGCGACCCTCTTCTTCGAGCCCTCCACCCGCACCCGTCTGAGCTTTGAGAGCGCGATGCTCTCCCTCGGCGGGCAGGTGCTCGGCTTCTCGGAGGCGAAAAGCTCGTCCGCCGCCAAGGGCGAGAGCGTGGCGGACACGATCCGCACCGTGAGCTGCTACAGCGACATCATCGCCATGCGCCATCCCAAGGAGGGCGCGCCGCTGGTCGCCTCCATGCACTCGCTCGTGCCCGTCATCAACGCCGGCGACGGCGGCCACAACCACCCCACGCAGACGCTGACCGACCTTCTGACCATCCACCGCGAGATGGGGCGCTTTGAAAACCTCACGGTGGGCCTCTGCGGCGACCTCAAATTCGGCCGCACGGTACACTCCCTCGTCGCCGCGATGAGCCGTTACACCGGCATCCGCTTCGTGCTCATCTCCCCCGAGGAGCTCAAGCTGCCGCGCTATGTCAAGGAGCAGTACATCAAGGCCAAGAACATCCCTTACACGCAGTCCACCGACCTCGAGACCGTCATGCCGGAGCTGGACATCCTCTACATGACGCGCGTGCAGCGCGAGCGCTTCTTCAACGAGGAAGACTATCTGCGCCTCAAGGACAGCTACATCCTCACGCCCGACAAGCTCAGGGGCGCGAAGGAGTCTCTTCGCATCCTGCATCCGCTGCCGCGTGTGAACGAGATCTCCGTCGCCGTGGATGACGACCCGCGCGCGTGCTACTTCAAGCAGGTGCAGTACGGCAAGTACATCCGCATGGCGCTGATCCTCAAGCTGTTGGAAATCAAGTGAGAAAGGAAGTGCGACACAATGATCATTGACTCTATTCAAAACGGCATCGTCATCGACCACATCACCGCGGGAAAATCCATGGAGCTCTATCAGATCCTCGGCCTCGATCAGCTTGACTGCACGGTGGCCATCCTCAAAAACGTTACGAGCGGCAAGCTCGGCTGCAAGGACATCATCAAGATCGACCGCGAAATGGACCTTGACTGGGACCTGATCGGCTACGTCGATCCGAGCATCACCGTCAACAGCATCCGCGACGGGAAACTTGTGGAAAAGCGCACGCTCAAGCTGCCTGAGCGCATCCGCGGCGTGCTCAAGTGCAAAAACCCGCGCTGCATCACCTCCGTTGAGCAGGAGCTGCCGCAGGAGTTTGTGCTAACGGATCGTGAAAAGCGCGTTTACCGCTGCCGCTACTGCGAAACGCAGGCGGGTAAATAGGCTTTTGTAAGGCAGAAGTCGAGAAGATCCTGCTTGCAGAGAAGTATGCAGAATCAGACAAGCCTCGACGCACAGGGAGCCTCCTCTCAGCACGCTGTACTGTCCGGGCGCAAAGCCGAAGGCTTCAGATGCACCATGGAGGATGCTCGGCATATCATCACAATAGAGAGAATCTTCGGATACCCTCTATTGCAGCGATGCAGGAACAATGAAAGCTCTTTATCAATTAGGACATGGCGATGAAGGGCCCGGAGCATGTTCTTCTGTTTTGCACTGTAATCATGGCAGAGAGACGTAAGGAATATCCCCGGCCAAGCCGTAATCTCATTAAGATAAGCCGTCAAAAGGACCCGTCTCTGCGCGAGAAAGCCAGAGACGGGTTCACCAACATATAGGCCCGAAAAAGGGCATGGCAAAAGCGCGGAGTCTCCTCCGCGAAAAGCGAATGAAAAGCTGTATCAAATTGCTCTGTACTGAAAACTGACGGGGCGCTTCACACGCATATTCCTCGGCTTTTGTTGGCCTGGTCGGACAGGGAGTAGGAAACTTGCAATGAGTGATTCTACTTTTGCCGCAGACACAAAGCCAAGTAGAAACTCCCGCGCAATGTGGGCGGCAAAAGCAGCGTTCACACGGTAGGAATATTTGCCCTTTGGCTGCATAAAACCGGCATGCAGGCGAAGCAGGGACGCAAAATTGTAGAGCGTCATTTTAGCAAAGATCTCCTGCATAATGAACGAACGCTTTTTCGCATGGAAGTGTGTGAGTGCAAGGGTATATTTCAGATCCCGAAAAGAAGTTTCAATACCCCAGCGTTTGTGGTAAAGCATACGGAGCAGTGAAGGGGGAAAGCGGTTTGCGGGAAGATTCGTGATCACAGTCTCATACAAGCCTTCTTTGACCATGAATCTTACCACACGGAAGGAAATTGGGTACAGCGTATCACTTGCTTCGACGATGTAGTCAAAATGAACCTTCTTGGGAAGCCAACGATATTTCTGGGGCTCCTGACGGATACGGTTTGTAAGGCGCTTGGAGAGACAATAGCTGAAAACCGCCTCAAATTCCGGCGTGTCAGGCAGTTGGAGTCCTGAAAGGATGCCCTGCTTTTCCTTTACGCGGATCAGATAATTCCAGCCTTTCTGCTCAATGTGTGCCATGTTGTTGTACGCCTCGTAGCCGCGATCTGCAATCAAAATAACCGGCCCTGCAAGCGCAGACCGATCCACCATTTTCACAAGTGCCTGAGATTCATTCTCTTCCCGTCCGTTTTGTATGACGGCGTCCAGATACAGCTGACTCTCCAGATCGTACAGCGCGTTCAGGTGCAGCAGGTTGTAGCCACGTCCGTCCTTTGTGCTGTTAAAGTAGGTCGCCTCGTCGTGGATATCGCTCGGGATCTGCACATGGGAGCCATCTACCGCCAGTAGTGTATACCCATTCCATTGCCGTTTTGGACGATTCTGAAGAGCAAATCGGCGTAGAATTTCTTCAAAAACTGACGGAAGGAGCTTTCTACGTTGCTGAACAAAGGCAGACGCGGTTGCCGCCGTTGGTTCATAGTGAAACTGCCGCTGCAGCTCCACGTGTAAGTTTTGACCACTCATGGAGAGTATCGTCCTGCACAGTTTTTCAAATGGCAGTTTCCGGTTCCGTGTGAAATTTCGCTGTGGATCTGACGTATATTGGGGCAGTTCTTTCTGCATTTGGGATATGGTATTCAGAAGATTTCTTTTTAGGGTGTTCGGGTAGTTTTTCATCGGCGTGGCCTCCTTGAAATTTCTCTCAAGGCGAAGCCTCCGATTTTTTTCAAATTGTCAAGTGTTTTTTGATTTTTTTGCAAAAATAATCCAGACCGCCAATAGAGCGGTCTGGATTTTTGCTTATCTTAATGAGATTAGGCCAAGCCGGGGATATTCCTTACGCGGGCAAAGCTCCATGCTGTCGGCCACGCCTCATGTGGCGTTGGTATAGTCTGCTAAACTTCTTCTGCCACTTCATTTCTGAATGGTCTCCCGTTGCTTTACAGCTTGCAGCTGCCAGACAGCATTTCTACTATAACAGGGAGATTTCTTTTCCCACAATAGTCTCAGCCTGCTCCCGCCGCTTTCGATACTCCTCCAGATACCGGTCCAGACAGACCTTGTTGACGGTAGCCGAGATCGTGCTGCGCAGGAGATCCTTGGCATCAGACTCGGTTTCACCAAGTCCCTCCACTACAGGAGCGACACCAAACGCTGCGCCGAGCATATTCTCAAACTCATCGCAGAAGTAGTCATAGGCGGTCTGAAGGGGATAGCACTCCTCCTGTATGCTAAACATCAGTCGAAGCCCCTCCAAAGGAACAACAGGCTTGACCACCGCGATGAACAGAAGCCGCGCAAGATGTTCGGCTGTATACAGCTTTTTTTGAGGGGCAGGAACCAGCTTCTGCTTGACATAGTTGCTCACCATGGAGCCAGTCAGTTCAGGCTCTCCTAACGGTGCCAACCGGGCGTTGATATAGCGCACCACCTGCTCCAGATACAGTCCGACCTCCGGGATCTGTGCATAGCGCGGCAGACGGAAGGCCGCGATGTCCGCCGTGATTCTGTTTTGCATTTCTTTTTCCATATTGTTATTATAAGCGTTTCCTCTGCAAAGTTCAACGGCTTTGCGAAATATTTTTAACGGTTTATTAAAAACCGTTGACGAAGAAATAAAAAGCTGATAAACTGCATCCATCCCTTACCGGAACCGAACGACACTTTTTCAGTTGGAGGTCACCTTATGGATCAGATCCGCATTGCCGCAGACTCAAGCTGCGACCTGCTTACCATGGACGGCGTGGACTTTGTCAGCGTTCCGCTCACCGTCCGTACTGCTGTGGAGGAATTTCGCGATGACGCCGCGCTCGATGTCGACGCGATGGTCACAACACTTCGCGGCACGAAGGGCCGCACCTTCAGCGCCTGCCCGAACATCGCGGACTGGGAGTCCGCCTTTGGCGAAAGCGGCGATGTACTCGCGTTCACCATTACAAGCAGCCTTTCGGGCAGCTGCAGCGCGGCACTTGCCGCAAAGAAACGCTGCGAGGAGCAGAATCCCTCTCGCCGCATTTTTGTGGTGGACACGCTGTCCGCCGGTCCGGAGATCGCCCTGCTCATCGAAAAGTCAGCCGCCGAACTGCGCTCCGGCAAGAGCTTCGAGGAGGTCTGCACAGCCGTACAGCAGTATCAGCGCCGTACCCATCTGCTCTTTGCGCTGGAATCCATGCACAATCTCGCCCAGAACGGACGAATCAGCAAGCTGGCGGCAACGATGGCCGGTGTTCTCGGCATCCGCGCCGTTGGGCAGGCCAGCGAGGAGGGCACGCTTGAGATGCTCGGCAAATGTCGGGGCGCTCGAAAAACGCAGGAGCTCCTGTTGAGTGAAATGGTGCGGCTTGGCTACAGGGGCGGCAGCGTCCGCATCGGGCATTGCCGGAACGCGACATTTGCATTGGAGCTCTGCACCGAGATCCGGCGGCGATTTCCGGGGGCAGAGGTGAAAAGCTATCCGCTACGTGGGCTGTGCAGCTACTATGCAGAACACGGCGGGATTATGCTGGGCTTTGAGTCATGAAAACGAAGGTCTCGGACAGGAAGGCGCTGCTGCATCTTGCGGTACGCATTCTGACACTGCCGCCCATCGTCATCGGGGTAACGCTGCTTCTGATGTACGCTCCGACAGGGCTTCTGACGCGCAGGGAGCTGTTCCTGTGCGAGGTGTTCCTGCTGGTTATCCCCTTGGCGGCGTACCCGCTGCGGGAGATCTTCCACATTGGAAAGGACCGGCGCAGGGGGCAGCGCGGCACGGCGCTGGTATGCAGCGCCGTTGGGTATCTGTGCGGGTTTCTCTGGTCAATGCTGACGCCATGCTCCTGGCTCGTCCATATCCTGTTTCTCTCTTATGTCATTTCTATCGCGGCGCTGTTGCTGCTCAACGTGGGCTTTGGCCTTCGCGCAAGCGGACACGCCTGCAGCACAACAGCTCCGGCGTTTCTGTTGACATGGAAGCTGCATCCGCTTTTTGCCATACCGTCCATTCTGCTGATCGCAGCAGTGTACCGCTCCTCCCTAAAGCTGTCGCGCCATACCCTGCCGCAGCTTCTGGCCGGCTCGGCGGTCAGTCTGTTAGCCTGTGTGATCTCGATTATGGTTTATGGCGTCAGATAAAACGATACTGCGCCGCATCACCGTTTCATTTGACGGTGGCGCGGCGCAGTCCTGTCTTTATTGCAGCTTCTTCAATCGCTGCTGTTCTGTTCTGCGTTATATTGATTCTTGAAAAACGCTACCACAACGGCGCCGGGGCCCGCATGGGTTCCGATCACACTTCCTACGGTCGTATAGCGAATTTCTTTCAGTTTTCCCTCCCAGATGTGACGGCTGTCTTCGATATACTTTAGCAGCAGCGCGTCAGAAATTCCACTGTAGCCCAGCAGCACCGGCTTGCTGAAATCAATGCCGCCCGCCTTGTCGATCTCCTGAACGAGCAGATTGTTCCCCATTTTGGAGCCGCGTGCTTTTCCCAGCAGGTGAATCTCGCCGTCAATAACGGAAAGCACGGGCTTGATATTCAGTACCCCTCCGGCGAATGCGGCTGTCTTTGAAACGCGGCCGCCCCGCTTGAGATACTCGAGGGTATCCACCAAGGCGACAATGACGATCTTTTTCTTCTCCTCCTCCAGAGTCCTTGCGATCTCCTCCGCGGAGGCTCCCGCATCCAAGAGCCGGAGCGCAAGCTCCACCAGGATGCCGGTCCCCATCGCCGCGCTTGTGCCATCCACGACATAGATGTTTTCATAATCCGCCGCCGCGATCACGGCGCTTTGATACGTGCCGGAAAACTTCGACGCGAGGGTGATGACAACGGCGGCTTCTCCCGCCTGTTTTGCCTTTTCAAACTCCTCAATAAAGTCGTTCGGCGTCGCCTGACTGGTGGTGGGCAGCACATCGCTCTCGACCAGCTTCTCATAGAAAGTCTTGTGGTCGATGGTCACGCCGTCGATGTATTCCTCCTGGCCGAAGTGAACGGTGAGGGGGACCGTATAGACCCGCGCCTTGATCTCGGGAACCAGATCCGCGGTGGAATCCACAATGATCCTTGTTTTCAATTTCTTCATGCCTCCTGTTTCCCGCTGCTTTGGGCGATTGCGTCCAAGCTTCTGCTGATGGCGGAAAGGCTGCGGTAAAATGCCGCCCGTTCGTCCTCCGTGAGGGTACGGCTGACCGTATCGAGGACAGCGTCGATCTTCTCCGCGATCCTTTTGCCGACCTCCTGCCCTTTTTCGGTCAAGCGCAGAGGGTTTCTGTACCGTTTGACCCGGTCGGAATCCCGGACGATAAATCCGTTCGTTTCCAGATAGTCCAACGCACGGGAAATGGTCGCCTTATCCTCCTCGCAGTGCTCGCACAGCTCCGCCGAGGTCACGCCATCCAGAGAATATATGTAGTACAGACAGGACACATGGGCGCTTCGCAGATGATAGACGGCCATCTCCTGATTTTTTATCCTCCGTATGTCGCGGCTGATCCGGTTGATCAAAACCGTAAACGTCTCAAATCGCTCCTGCATGGCTGCGCTCCTCTCTCACGAATGCTTTTGTTGAAATCTCAACGGTCAGACTATACCACATGGTTGTTGAAATGTCAACAGAAGAGTTCCGCACAGCCCATACTCTTTGATTATAGCATCCCACGGCACGGGGGCTCGGCGCGGTTTTCGTGTTGTTCATCGAGCAGAAAAGCGGGATGCCGAGAATACCGCAAAGCCTCGCCGGATCAATCCGGCAAGACTTTGCTTTTGACCACATAAAATGCCACAGACAGATTTGGGACACATGGGGATTGCGAGTCACAAGGTGTCAGGAAAGTAATTAGAATTGAGAGGAAACCGCTAAAAACGGCTGAAAAGTGCAGGAAAAACAATGCGGTAGCTCTTTGAAGCTGCCTAAGTGTTCTTGGTAAATCTGATGGGGACATGTCATCAATATAAGAAAAAAGATGGCCTTCCTTTTGCCCACTCAAAACATCGTTAAAAAAACCATCCCACTCGTAACGAACCCAACTTGATTCCAAGCTTTCCCGAGATGTTCCAACAGCAATGAGTATTGTTGCCTCATCAAGCGCATTGTCTATTTCGGCTTTGTATTGTGCAGCGCCACAGACTGAGAGCGTTTCGTTGCTATAAAAAACACCTATGCCTCTATTAGCGAGTGCATTATATAACTCGTCCGCCATTGCTCTTTCTTTTGTTGAATTCCCGTTTGCGTCTGAATTCTTAAATGACAAAAACACTTCGGTTTTGTTCATGATGTCCCTCCTTGTTTGACAAGTACACCCATCATTGCGTTGTTGGTGCAATAGCATCTTTATTTACATTACGTATTTACATTTGACGGAAAAAGCAGAATCTTGCAAGTCAGCATAGTTCTGGACACTGGAATGCGAAACGATCCGCTGCATCTCTTTGCAGATCGACGGCTGTTATTGTCAGGTTGTAACCATCCATTTGCCCGAACCATGGGAGTGCCTTCAGCATCTGTGTTCCGTAACTGCCCAATCCCAGTACAACTGCAGAAATATCTTTATTTTTATCAGCAGAACCATCTGCCTGCTCAAACAACATGCTTCCGTTTCTGTATAGAATATCATTGATCAAAGACTTCGCATCACTAATCCGTCGGACTTTCATCCCTTTTGGCTGCATAGTTTGCGTTAGCAAAGAACTCTCAATACTGTCGGAAAAAATGTATAGCTCTACGTGCGGATTATCTCCATGGCGCTGAATCAGTAAGGATGCCTGCTTGATTTTTTCATCCTCATCTTTTCCCATAATAAACAGACGGATTAGCCTGCTTGTTCGCTTATGGACGCCGAGTCTGAGTGCGAGCAAATCACATTTGAAGCATAACGCTCCGAGATCAGCAGCAGCCGTCTGTAGCTCTGTGCTTGCCTCTGTTTCATCAGTATAAACATCTGTAAAAACAATTCGCGTCTTAGGAGAATTTGTTTTTATACTTTCAGCTAAGCAAAGTGACTGTTCGTTCAAATCTGAAAAAACAAAATAGTTTGAAAAAGGATGTGTATAAAGCACCAAATATGAAAAAGTGTTTTCAAAAAAAGATAAAATGACGCCACCTGTCAAAAGCGGCCCCAATATGTACGAAATCTCTGCGGTAAGAAAAAACAGCGTAGCGTAACTTCCAGCATATTGATCTGCGAAGGTTTTTATTGGCTCCAGTTCACCGTCGAGTACAAACATCCTCAATGTGTGGTGAAAAGCAGAGATGAATCCATTCAGTCCCGAAAGCTGTTCACCGGAATATTCCGTAAGATACATCGGTATGTGCAGAAAAAGGCCCATTATGAAGACACCTGCAAGCGCAAGCCGCACTTTATGTTTGCTGTGAATTTTTTTATTACATGGGCCGGTAACAGTAGAAGCATTACCGTAGCCGCCAAAGTTGCGGATGTCAGCCAAAAAGAAGCTTCAATCATGTATAGTAATATCTCCTTTTTTATCCCAGTTTAGATAAACCCATATCATAGCACATTGCTGTGAATGTTATCATTTATCTCCGGTTAACCAGGCCTCTTTATCACTATTTTGACCGTTCATTTTTTCCTCAGCAGCCTTTATCAACTTATCTATATCAGAATCCACTTCTTCTCCGGACAGGCAGATACTCCGTTTAGAGCAGTCAAGTATTGTCTGTCGTCCTACGCTTGTAATAATTTCTTGCAGCCCTCGTACTTTTCTCCCAGCAAAAGTATTATTGGATGAAAACAAAGCGTCGAACGGACACCACCGAAAAAAGCTCAATTTCTTTGCCTGCTCACCCGAAATATCCCAGCAGTACTCTACACTCAATTCTGTCGCCGAGTTAATTGTATTAACAAATTCTGCGAAATCTTGCTTTTGGGGATGTTTGGGCGTTGCAACAATAACATCAAGTAAGCGTCAAAACTAACCGCGCATAAAAGGCCGCCATCTCGAAGAGAGCTGCTCATCGAGATGGCGGTCAATTATTTTTGAGGCATATAGCACCTCCGGGGCATTTGCAGGAAGCAGCTTTTCAGCCCATGCCTCATCCGTTTTACTCAGTCCCGGCGCATTTCGCAGAACCCAAAGCAGATAGCGGTACGGATCAAGGTCATTCTCCTTCGCCGTTTCCATCAGACTGTAGATCACGCTGCTGGCCTGTGCGCCGCCCGGCGTGTTGGCAAACAGCCAGTTCTTTCTGCCCATCACAAAGGGCTTAATGCTGCGCTCGGCACGGTTGTTGCTCAACTCCAGACGGCCATCCTCCAGATACCTTGTCAGATACGGCCACTGCTCCAACAAGTAATAGATGGCCTTTCCCAGTGCGGATTTCGGCGCGGTTCTCGCCTGCATCTCATTTGCCCATGACAACAGCGCGTCTAAAACAGGCTTCTCCTGTTCCAGCCGCTTTTCATACCGTTCCTCTGGCGTCAGCTCTGCAAATTCCTGCTCCAGCTTGAAAAGCTGCGAACAATAGCATTCGCCCATGGCCGCAGGAGAATCTTTCCATTTCTCTTGCGGCAGGGTGCCCAGCGCCTCGTCAAATTTTCGCCGCGCATGCGCCCAACAGCCCACCACACGGATGTTACCCGGCAGCTTATGATACCCCTGGTATCCGTCCGCGTGCAGCCATCCTGAGAAGCCTTTCAGGAAAGCCTCCGCATGCTCCGCTTTTCGGGTGGGCTGGTACTCATACAGTACAATGGCCTGTTTCGCGCAGCCGCTGGTGCGGTACAGCCACATGTAGGACTTGCTGGTGGAGGAACGTCCCGGCTCTTTCAGCACCTGCAAGGTCGTCTCATCCGCGTGCAGTACCGGCTCCCTGCAGAGCTGCTCATGCAGCACATCATAGACCGGCCGCAGCCATTTCTCCGAGACGTTCAGCAGCCAGTTGGCCATGGTCTGCCGGGACAGCTTCAGTCCCTGACGATTAAATTCCTGTTCCAGCCGGTACAGCGGCGAGTGCATGACAAACTTCTGCGTTGCCAGATAAGCCACTGCCTCCGCAGAGGCAAAGCTGCCTGGCAGCAGCGCAGGCTCTTTCGATGCCTTCACAATGTTGGCCTCGCCGGTCTCCTGCTCACAGTTCTTGCAGGCGTAGGTGTAGTATACGTCCTCGCGAACCCAGAACTCTACCGGCTTCATCTGCAGCGTTCTACGAACCTCCTTGCCGATCTCCACCATCTGACTACCGCAAGCAGAGCAGATCCGCTCATTCTCGGGAAGGCGGTGCTCCACTACCTCGGTGGGAGTACCCTCCGGGACGACCTCCAGCACATTGCCGGGCTGCCGCTTGCGCTCGTGGGCCTTCACGGCGATCTGCTTCTCTGTGGCGGCCTTGGTGCCAAAGGCATAGGCCTCCAGCTCGTTGTAGGTCAGGCTCAGCTGGTCCATGACCATCTGTCCCGCCTGCTCCGAGGAGCGGCCAAACAGCTTCTTCTTGGACAGCTTCAGCTGCTCCAGCAGCCACTCATTTTGCAGTGTCAGGCTGGTAATGACCTGAGCCTGCTCCTGTAACCGCTTATATTCCGCACGGGAAATGGTCACCATTTCCTCCGTGTTGCTTGTCTGTATTTCTCTGTTTTTCATGTAAACATTATACCACAGAACTCAGCAAAAAGCCAGTGTTTTCAATGGTTTCCACCTATTTCCCTGCTCAGACAGTAGTCAATCCCGTTACCGGGCGGTGAGCCTTCGGCTGCTCGATCTGCAACCCCTCCATGAGCCAGCGGTACTGCTGCGGCGTTAAAGTCTTCACCTCGGATTCCGAGCGCGGCCACTGATATACGCCCTGCTCCAGCCGCTTATATAGCAGAATGAAGCCGTCCCTTTCCCAGTACAGCCCTTTAATGCGGTCTCGCCGCCGCCCACAGAACAGGAACAGGGTGTTGGTGAACGGATCCAGCTCGAATTGCTGGCAGACCAGCTGGGCCAGGCCGTCTATGCCCTTGCGCAGATCTGTGTAGCCGCAGGCAATATAGACTTTATCTGCGCCGGTGAAATCATTCAGCATAGGCGCAGAAGCTCCACCAGCAGTCTCAGCTGTTCCGCGTTACAGCCGGGGTAAATGTCCAGACTGGCCTTCCCGATATGCAGTGTGGCGCAACGTTCCGCAACGTTGCGTGATACCTGCATCGGTGCTGGTAACTCCGCAAAGGTCACAGCCGTTGATGGCGGTGTTCCGTTTCTCCGCACTCCTGTCAACAGTTCACGCTCCCAACGGTAATAGGTGGCTGTCGTAACACCCCGCTGCCGACACCATTCGCTTACGGAGAGACCGCTGCCCCTGCATTCCTGTATAGACATGCTCCATTCCTGTTTCTTGGCTTCTTGTTTCAGTTCATTGCTCGTCATTTACTTCACACCCTGAACGTTATAGTGGTGGGAAGTTTCACAACTCCCCACCACTATTGTCCCATGTGTGTCCAGCCGCCCTCAGTTTTGACGGTTACCCTCATTCAGCTGTACAATTTTCTCGGACATAGTTTGCTGTCTCCTTTCGAATGTTTGTGTGGTAACTTCATTCTACCAGAGCCTGCAAGCTATGTCTTCTTTTATGCTTTTTTCAATTTGCGCAACTTATTGTACATTATCCTCCTTCCACCTTCAGTATTTGATTTCTGCAGCCCAATAATCTGTACATAATTGTAGCACAATAAAACCTCGCTCCCAAATTATTGAAGGCGAGGTTTTAAAATTAATTTCGAAATGCAGATTTAAATTGCCCAAGACACGTGTTACCACAGCATGATTGTTACTGATTGTTTCAGTTTCTTCACAAATATCATTACTTTTCGTACCTGTTTGTGTTATTGCTTCCGGGCCGATTTTTCCCGCTTAAGGGAAACAATAAGGGAAAATTTTATGCATGTTTTCCGAGCAAAAATGGCTCTTCTCCTCCTGCATGTTTTGATTCTCTGCCAAGATTTCCTTGTCATTTTATGTAATTTTATATTGAAATAACAAACATACATATAAGAACGCGTGAGCTGTGCCAAAGAATCTCGATTCCTATGTACAAATTTTAAATCATTTTATCTCACGCCAAGGAGGATCAGATTATGATTCAGTATATTTCATACTCGGACCTGAATGAGTTCTACAGCATCAAGGAGGTTTGCCGTCTGCTGGAAATGGACAAGGAGAATCTGAGAAAAAGCTGCGAGAAGTACAACGTGAAGCCCAGCCGAAATGAGATCGGCGACTGGGGATTGACCTGCCACGACCTACGCCGACTGCACAATTTTCTCTACAAGGCAGAAAAGAACTTGGTCGAGCGAAAGGATGATGACCCGTGGGCATGACCGAACTTCTCACCGTAGCCGAGACCGCAGCCCTGCTCAAGACCACGAAGCAACAAGTGCGAAAAATGATCTCCCAACAGTTGATCCCGGCAATGAAAATCGGAAGAGAATGGCGGGTAAGCGGGCAGTATCTGGAGGATTTTTTGCGAAGCGGGATGGAATGATCCCGATCCGCAAAACAGCAGAAGCGGGGGCGCTTGACGCGCCTCCGCTTCTGCCATATAGAGAAAAATCAAAGAAAGGCTTTCAATGTGGGCAAATTGCCAATTATGGGATTCGGTTCTTACACGATCCCGCTGACGGTTTCGTACAGCAGCTGGAGGTCGTAGACGTCCACGGTGCTGTCCATATTCACGTCGGCCAGGCTGGTAAACATCTCGGCATTATTTTTGTAGGCGCCAAGAATATCGCCGCTGGCCAGATACGTATAGAGGCACTGTACATCGTTGACGTCAGGCGCACCGAAGCTGCCGTTTATATCGCCATCCTGAACGAAATGAATCCGCGCATTGAGCAGCGGCGTATTACCTGTAGCCGTATTGGCTTTCACGTTTTCCCACTGAGGCTCCCGATCCAGATAATACACATCGGCCAAACCACTGCAGCCGTTGAAGGCGCAAGTACCGATTTTCGTCACCGTACTGGGCAGGGTCACCGACGTGACTTTGCTGCAATTGTTCAGCGCATACTCCGGAATTTCAGGGATCCCCTCCTCATACACCACTGTGGTCAAAGCACTTCGGGCATATCCGGGTAATGTATACTTTTGCCCATGTGCAAATACAGTGCCATTGCCTACCGTATAGGTGATCTTCTGGACATTTCCACAGCCCGCGAAGCTATCCAAGCTCTTATAGTCGAACAGTTTGCCATCCACGCGATACTCCGCGCTGATCGGCAGCGTCACCTCTTTCAGCCCACTGCAGCCATAAAATGCGTTAGTGTCTATTTTCGTTACTGCATTCGGAATCGTAACACTTGTCAGCCCGCTGCAATTGTAAAAAGCATATGCAGAAATCTCCGTCAAATTGGAAATATCGATTTCCTTTAAGCTGGAGCAATTATAGAATGCATATGCTCCGATACTCTCCACGCCTTTGGGAATGACAATGTCAGCCAAGTTGGGGCAATCACGAAATGCTTGCGCCCCTATTTTCTTCACTGTGCTGGGCAGCGCCACTGAGGTAACTTTGCTGCAATTGTTCAGTGCATACTCCGGAATTTCAGAAATTCCTTCCTCATACACCACTGTGGTCAAAGTGCCTCCTGCCGTTCTGGGCAATGTTCCTTTTGCAAATACACTGCCATCGCCTACTGTGTAGATAATCTTCTGTATATTTTCACAGTCTGCAAAGCTGGCTAAGCTCCGGCCATTAAATGTGCCCTCTACACGATATTGGGCACTGATCGGCAGCGTTACCTCTGTCAGACCACTGCAACCGTAAAATGCCGCATCTCCAATCGTTTTTACCACATCGGGGATCCTTACACTTGTTAGACCGCTGCAATTATAGAAAGTATATCCCGAAATCTCTGTCAAGTTGGAAATATCGATTTCCTTTAAGCTGGAGCAATTATAGAATGCGTATGCTCCTATGGTCCCCACATTCTTCAAGCTCCCAGTACTCTCCAGACTTGAGCAACCATAAAATGCGAAATCCCCTATGCTCTTTGTACATTCGGGAACCGCTATAGATGGCAGGCTCGTGCAGCTGTAAAATGCATAATTGCCGATTTTCGTCACTGTGCTGGGCAGGGTCACCGTGGTGACCTTGCTGCAATTGTTCAGCGCATACTCTGGAATTTCAGGGATCCCCTCCTCATACACCACTGTGGTCAAAGCACTTCGGGCATATCCGGGTAATGTATACTTTTGCCCATGTGCAAATACAGTGCCATTGCCTACCGTATAGGTGATCTTCTGGACATTTCCACAGCCCGCGAAGCTATCCAAGCTCTTATAGTTGAACAGTTTGCCATCCACACGATACTCCGCGCTGATCGGCAGCGTCACCTCTTTCAGCCCACTGCAGCCATAAAATGCGTTAGTGTCTATTTTCGTTACTGCATTCGGAATCGTAACACTTGTCAGCCCGCTGCAATTGTAAAAAGCATATGCAGAAATCTCCGTCAAATTGGAAATATCGATTTCCTTTAAGCTGGAGCAATTATAGAATGCATATGCTCCGATACTCTCCACGCCTTTGGGAATGACAATGTCAGCCAAGTTGGGGCAATCACGAAATGCTTGCTCCCCTATTTTCTTCACCGTGCTGGGCAGCGTTACCGATGTGAGTTTTTCATAGCTGTAATTATATCTATAAAGCGCACGATCCGGAACTTCGGATATTCCCTCTTCATAAACCACTGTGGTCAGCGTCTTATATGCATAATATGGCAATGTATCTGCACTCCCAGACGTTGTTGTGCTCGTGGGGTTAAACACACTGCCATCGCCCACCGTATAGGTGATCTTCTGGACATTTTCACAGCCTGCAAAGCTGTCCAAGCTCTTATCATTAAATGTTCTGCCATCCACACGATATTCCGCGCTGATCGACAGCGTTACCTCCTGCAGCCCGCTGCAGCCATAAAATGCCGCATCTCCAATCGTTTTCACCACATTGGGGATCGTTACACTTGTCAGACCACTGCAATTATAAAACGCTGACTCGCCAATCCACCTTGCTATGTCTGGGATTTTTATATTTGTCAAACTGCTGCAATTATAAAAAGCACCACTCGATATGGTTCGCGTCTCAGGCATCGTCATAGACGTTACTTCTTGATTGCCGTACCAGCCACAACAGCCGCCGTACATAGAGTTAATCCAAAGGATATAGGTCTCCTGCTGGTGGCCATGTGTGATGGCAGTCATCACCTCATTAAGCGCATCCGAGATCTTTCCCCATAGCATCTCAGCCGCCTTGAATACATCCTGCAGTTGATTGCAGCTGCCGATACACTCAATCAATCTGTCAACAGCTTCTTTGAAATCCTTGAGGGTATCAATTTCAATTAAGGCTGCTTTCTCCAATGCATCAATCTCATCTTTGTGTTCAGAGCAAAATTGAGGGAATTCCTCTTCCGTCATATTCTGCACTTCCTGTTGACAGGCGCTTACAAACGAATACACACTATCATTCGTCTCAGACAGTTCCGTCAGTTTACCTGAAAACTGCAGCAAGCTCATTCTGTTCTCGATTATCTCGTTAAGCACCGCACTTCCTACAGAATAGCCGGAATAACTAATAATATCTTTCATGTCGGTGTCCGTTTTTCCGCCAAGAACAGTACCGCCAATCAGCAGCAGAAGCTTTTGGAACGGCTGCTGTGTACTCGCTTCTGATGGAAAAAACGTCTTAAGCAGCTTTTCGTAATTATCCGTTGTCAGTTCAGATTTATACTCTGTTCCCACATACGCCTGAAACCGCTGCCGCAGGTTGTCCAAGTGATCCATCGGAAGCTCTATCGTCTGTCCGTTGCGTTTATAGCCCCATTCTTCCAACGGCATTGCGGTTATCAGGTCACCGGGATTGTTGAAGTTGTAGATGTTCGTATAAGAAGTATCTGCTTTTTTACCGATTGCCGGGCAGGCAAATGTGTAAGCGAAAATGTGTCGCGGTGTGCATTGAACTGTATTTTTATTCAGCATACCTGCCACAATGTTGGCCACAGCCGCTCCCCGGCTGTGGCCGGTCAGCCAAACAAGGCTATGTTCCGCATCAATGCCATCGTCCATCAGCTCTGTGGCGAGCTGGGCATATACCTCGCTGGCAGCCTTATGAAATCCCTCGTGATCGCCGGTCGTCCCGATGTTGAAGTTACTGTACCACTCACTGTTTTTCATCGTGCCTCTGACGGGAACGCAGTACAGACGATACTGCTGGCCCTGATAGGTCACATCCTTGTACGCGATCGTATAGGCCACCACATCATTGCTGTATATATCCACTGTACGGCCATAAGAAAAGCTATTATCCAAGCACTCATAACCCATGTTTTTCAGCATCGTGCTTATCGCGCTCTTCCCATCGTATGCCGTATCCGCAAGGATAATAGACGCCTTGGCTATATCGGTGGACAGACTTCTCGCGTCATCGAAAAGCATTCCGTCGTTGTACATAAAGGGCATTTGCCCGTCTCTGATTTCTTTCCACTCGAAGCTGTCGCAGGGATCGGGGGCATTCGCGTCCTTCACCGGGGTAATGTACGCCTCCTGCGACAGCACCTCCGGGAACTCCGGAAGCTCCCACTCCGGTTCAGACGGCTGCTCGGGTTCCTGTGGAACCGTAGGCTGAGTGGGTTCCTCCGGCTCGCCGGGTTGATCCGGTTGTTCCGGCTCTTCCGGCGTCTCCGGCTCCTCTGCCGGGTCTGGCGTTGTCTCACCGGAAACGACCTGCTCCTCCGTGGGATCGGTCGTGGTAAGTTCCTCGGCCATGGCAGTTACCGGCAGCATGGTTACCAGCATCAGCACGGCCATCAGTAGGCTTACGATCCGCTTTTTCATGTCCATGTCCTCCTGTGTTTTCTCTCTTTTCAGCACACCGTATCGACAAGATACGGCATATTGTATTAATATAAGTGTACCACCACCAGAGATACCGGGCAAGAACAACATTCACGTCAATCTGCACGAAATTTCAAAACGGTTTTTGACGATTCGGATAACGGCAGATAAGAAACGAGAGAAGCCGCAAATTGCTGTGGCCTCTCCCGTTTTGATCGTACCTTTCAGGGGGGTGCTTGCTGATTTTATCAGCGATTTCAGTCTGTACAGTCGTCAGTTAGTGCAAAGCCCACGCCGCGGCACAGCAGACAGTATCCCGCTCCAATGTATGGAAAGCACATTCGGCGGGATCATGAAACCACCGCGCCGCGGCGTGGGCAAATTGCCAATTATGGGATCAGTCCTTACGCGATCCCGCTGACGGTCTCGTACAGCAACTGGAGGTCATAGACATCCACAGCGCCGTCGCTGTTGACGTCCACAGCGCTCCGGAAGCTGCGGCCATTTCACCACGCTGCCGAAGAACGACAACACAAAGCTGCTGATTACGACTGCTGCCCAGCAGTTGCTTGCAGGCAAGATGACGCTGGCCGCTTTGCACGCCGAGATGGCACGCCTTGCGCGGCAACTGCCGGAGTACGATACCGTGCATGCCATGTACGGCGTTGGCGAAATCACTGCCGCACAGCTTATGGCCGAGATTGGCGATGTGCGCCGTTTTCCGCGCCGCAGCTCCATTGTGGGATTTGCGGGTGTCGATCCGGCTGTAAACCAGTCTGGCAAGCATGCGGCGCAAAGCACACCTACGGCCAAACGCGGCTCCCCGCATCTACGGAAAACGCTGTACCAAATCGTCTGTACTTACCTGAAAAAGTCTCCTGCTGAGGAGCCGGTATACCAGTTCCTCGACAAGAAACGCAGCGAAGGCAAGCCGTACTTCGTCTACATGACTGCCGCGCAGAACAAATTTCTGCGCATTTACTACGCCCGCGTGAAAGAGTGCCTTGAGACATTCGACGCGCAGCAAAATTCCGCGCAGAGTTAAGCAAACAACCAACTTCATTCCGGCTGGCGACGCTTTTTTTCTCCGGCCTGTTTTGTCATGCTCATTTTTGGTCTCGCAAACTTTGCGGGACTTTTTTCATTTTAGGCCTTGACTTTTATTTGCAGGACTCCATACACCACCTTGTAAAGCTCCCAGCGGTATTCTGAGGCAATTACCTCAAAGGTGCGGGGAGCTTTGACGCTACAAAAAGCTGATAGAGAACCTGGAAATACCTTGAAATGCGATATAATGAAATCAAATAGACCGCTGTATCTGCAGATAACCACTTGACAGGGCTTAATATTTCCTGTACAAGTGTAGATAGCGCACAGAAAATACACCTTGGAGGGAAGCTATGAGTTTAACTGTAAAAACTTGCATGGGCCTTCCGGCCTTTCGATACGCTAAGATTGCCGCTGGCAAGGGCGGTATCAACCAGACCGTTAACTCCATTACGGTATTAGAGTATTCGGATGTTGACGTGATCTCCTCAGATCTGTTTCTCAATCACGAAATGTGTATTACTGCGTTCAGCTCGATCAAGGATGATGTTGATAAGCAGTGTGCCATTGTACGCAGAATGAAGGAGATCGGTATCTGCGCGGTCGTATTATACTACATCGGCATATTTGTACCCTACTTGGATGACAAGCTCATCAGCACCGCAGATGAAGTAAATTTACCCTTGATCTGCATGCCCTACAACCGGTTTGATTTCCGTTACGGCGAAGCAATCAATGATGTGATGTACGCCATCTACCGTGACAAGCAGGAAAACATAAATTTCATTCCTGAGATACTGGAAAGCATCTCGGGGCTCCCAGAAAGGCTTCGGACGATCCGGAGCCTACTGCAAATAATCAGCGACCGGTTCCGCTGCTCGTTTTTTTTATTCAGCCAAAAGGGAGAGCTGTTGTCCGAGGGGCAATGGCCATGGTCTGCCGGCTGGAATTATGGGGAAATCATCCGCTATTTCCTCAAGGATCCGGATAAGGCAACGGAAATGTCCAGAGCAAAGATGTATATCGACAAAAAAGATGTCTTTGTAACATACTCTCCTGTGACGCCGGAATCCAGTTCCCGTCTTCATTTGTTTGTCATTGACGAACAAGAATCTATTTCTCATGAGCAGGTATTGCAGGCAGCAGAACTGATCTCCCTGTTTATGAACATCTCCAGCTATTCTCTTGAAGAAACTTCCCCGGAGATGATCATCCGAAGCATTATTACCAACGAGCAGATGCAGATCCGAGAGCTATCCGCAAAGCACGGGATCGATGTCGCAAAGATCCAGCGTATGTGGCTCCTGGGCGGCGGAAGCATGGGGGATTTCAAGCAGAAACGGCAGCTCAAACAGTGTGTCTCACAAATCAGAAGCTTTTTCAGGAACCGCGGGAAATGGGCTTTAGTAGACCTCTATCAAAATTCTATTATTGTTCTTTTCCAAGCTGCCGCCTTTTCCGAACTGGATGAAACGATGGAAGAGGAACTGATGAAGGATCTCTTGGACGAGGGCCTTCATCTTGCGCTGACCAAGTGCATGAGTATTACATCCATCCAGAATATTCAAAACATGTACGAGCTGTATGAGGCATACTTTGACACTGTGCGGATGATCTATCCTACACGAAGCACATTCGATCTGTATGACCTGAGCTTTGCGGAAAAGATCAAAAAGCTTGCGGATGACGGATACAAAGTTGCAAGGCATATGTATTCTCTGCAGCCCATTCGACAGGAAGCAAATTACAGTATTCTTCTGGAGACCCTGGCCGTCTATCTGCTGGACGCCGGAGAGAATCTTCAACGGACCGCCGAAGTCCTCGGGGTCCACAAAAACACCGTCCGTTACCGCCTGAATCAGATACGGGCATCCTATGCATGCGAAATATCTCAGATGCCGCTGGTGGCGGAATTATATGAAGCGGTCGCACTTCAGCGACTATTGTCCAATAACTGACATATCCCCCTGCTTTCCGTTGTCCTTGGCGACGGGAAGCTTTTTTTGCACCGGATGAGACGCCCAATCGTGCGAAAGAAACGATCACAAACCAAGCCCATACAAAAATATCCGGAAAATTTGGCTGTCAGGTACAAATACATCTGTTGTCTGATATGCTAATATTTAAGGCACAAGGAAAGGTTGTTGCTATCAAAATTGCATAATTTTTTAAAAAATTTCCACCTGAATGCAGCAAACGTTCTTGAAAAACTTATGTAAGGAGAGGACCTGATGGACAATACTACAAACAGTGCAGTCGAGAAAAAAGCATTAAGCCGTGTACCCAAAGAACAACGCCAGTCCTGGTATAGTATCGCTTTTATCTGGATCGGCACGATGATCTGCATCCCCATGCTAATGGTTGGCGGCCTGCTGTCTGCCTCCATGACCTTTGGCAATGTGCTGCTGGCCTGTTTCCTGGGCTTTGCGATCTGCAGCGTCTTAATGATCATGGTCGGTATGCAGGGCACTGACCTGGGGCTTCCTTCCAGCATGTGCGGTACCAAGGCATTTGGTGACCGCGGCTCCTCCTACCTGCTGAGCGTCTCCATTTTCATCGGACAGATGGGATGGTTCGGTATTCAGACCGCTACCTGCGCAACAGCGTTTGTTACGTTGATGGGCTATTGGAACATCAACTTCCCCTTCTGGCTGTCCTGCCTTATCTGGGGTGCCGTGATGCTGGTCACCGCCGTCTATGGCTTCAAGCTCATGAAGTGGCTGAACTACATTGCAGTTCCGGCCCTGATCGCCATGTGCCTTTATGGCATGATCCATGCGATCACCACCACAGGTTGGAGCAACATTATGGCTGTCCAGCCTGATCCGAATAACACGATGGGACTGGCCCCGGCTGTTTCGCTGGTCATCGGCTTGTTTGCGGTAGGTGCGACCACGAACCCCGACTATACCCGTTACGCAAAGAGCCGCGGTGCGACTGTGATGGCAACGGTGCTGGGCGTTATCCCCGCTGCTGTTCTCATGTTTATGGTCGGTTCGATCATGAGCTTGTCCGCTGGCACTTATGATATTACATCCGTATTCGCAAGCATGGGCCTTCCCGTTCTGAGCATGCTGGTTCTGATCCTGGCAACGTGGACCACGAATACCGGCAACGCCTATACCTCCGGCATGGCAGCTATGAAGGTGTTCAACCTCAAGGACGAGCGGCGTCCCCTGGTCACCATGCTGTGCGGTGCCGCCGGAACTATTATGGCCATGGCAGGTATGGCAGACGCCATGCAGGGATTTATCAATATCATTTCCGCTCTGGTTCCCCCGATCATGGGCGTTGTTATCGCTGACTACTGGATCATCGGCAAAGGCAAGCCCGAAAACTGGCATCCCGTTCGCGGTTTTAACTGGTGCGGCATTATTGCATGGGCATGCGGCTGTGTCGTTGCGCTGTTCTTCAGCTTCTTCAGTCCGGCGCTGGACGCGGTCATCGTTGCCGGCATTTTGTATCTGATCCTCTATCCGCTGTGCGGCAAGGGTGCCATGGGCGGCCAGGGTGAGATCACGTTGGACGAGATCGAAGCAAACCTGAAGTAAACAAGCCCCATCATTTGTGCATTGTTTCATAACAATGAAATAAAAAATATAGGAGGAACGAATATGTATAGTCTCGACGGAAATGGCATTCGTAATATGATTTATGGTGCAACGATCTTCGGCGGCGGCGGTGGCGGCGCTTGCGAAAGCGGTGAAATGGCGCTGGATCAGTTCAAAGAGGATCACGGCATTGCGGACGATGCTGATGTCATGGTTCAGGTAATGGCTCCTGAAGAGATGGACGATGCTGGCTATGCCTGCTGTACGGCAGCGATGGGCGCACCTACCAAGTTCAAGGAAGTCCGCATCGCCCCTTACATCAACGGCTCTTTCGATCACCTGTGCAAGATGGCGGACGAGAAGCGCAAGTCCATCGACTATTCCATTGCGGTTGAGATCGGTGGCTTTAACACTCTGGTTCCTCTGCTGGTTGCTATGGAAAAGGGTATTCCGTTCATCGACGCAGACGGAACCGGTCGCGCTGTGCCGGCTCTGGATACGCTGCTCCTGCACATCAATGGTCTGCAGACCTCTCCGTTGGCCATGTCCGACAACAAGGGCAACCGCGTGTCCATCGAACTGGAGAATGCCAGAGATGCCGTGATGGGTGAAACCATCGGCCGCAACCTGTGCGTTGCCTTCTCCCAGATGGGTGGTCTGTCCGGTTGGATGGTAAGAAAGAACGATATCGTCAACAACCTGCCCGTTAACAGCGTTACCAAGTGCTGCCGTGTGGGTGAGGTCCTGCGCAGCGCGACTTCTTCTGTGGGCATCTTCGATAAGCTTGCAGCCGCAGGTCTGGAGTGCAAGGAAATCGGCCGCGGCGTTGTCACCAACGTACATAACGAGCAGGCATCCGGCTTTGACAAGGGCTTTGTCGAGATCACCGGCGCCGATGGAACCAAGTGGACGACCCACTTCCTGAATGAGAATCTTATCCTCGAAGAAACTTCTCCCGATGGTGTCACTAAGACGCGCATGACCGCACCTGACATCACCTGCTATATCAATACGGACACCTGCGCACCTCTTTCCAATGCCGATATCGTCGGAAAGAACGGTGAAATTCTGGTCAAGAATGTCGCCGTGGGTGTTATGAAGGTCGACGAGAAATGGTGGAGAAGCGATCTGGCCTATTTGCAAAAGATCTGGACCCGTTACTTCAAGATTCTGGGCAAGCCTGACCAGCAGATCGTTAAGTACGAGTAATCTGACACCTGCTTGTAAAAGGGGAGGGCACATTTGTGCCTTCCCCTTTTCAAAACACGAATGCCACACTTTGATACAGACATGATAGGAGATGAATTTTAAGCCGATGCTGAAAAAAATCCTTAACGAATTTATGCGGATCGCCGCAGTTCCTAGACCTTCCCACCACGAAGAACGAATTGCCGAATACCTGTGCAGATGGGCAGAAACTCATAATCTATGTTATGCGGTGGACGGGATAGGCAATGTGATCATTGAGAAAGCCGCTGCTCCTGGATATGAAAAAGCACCACGGGTGATCCTGCAAGCCCATATGGACATGGTCTGCGTGGCCGCAGAGGGCGTAGCCTTCGATCCTATGAAGGACGCGATCAAGGTCGTAAATGATGGCCAGTTTATTTCCGCAGATGGTACCAGTCTTGGCGCCGATGACGGGATCGGCATTGCGATCGCGCTGGTTCTGCTTGCGGACAAATCTATTGTGCATGGTCCAATGAAGGCCTTATTTACCGTTAACGAAGAGGACGGCATGTCCTCCGGCGCAATTGACTCCAAGTATCTCGACGCAGAGTATCTCATCAATTTGGACTGGGAATGGCTTGGCTCTCTTTGCAATTCCAGCGCCGGCGGCGACTTTATGGCATTTACCCGCCAGTATAAGCACTGCGCGGCAAAGAGCGAATGGGCCGCACTGAAAATCGAGATTACCGGACTGTTGGGCGGTCATTCCGGCGTTGACATTCATAAAGGACGTGCGAATGCGCTGATCTGTGTCAGCCGGCTGCTGCAAGAACTGAATCACGCACGCATCGAGTATCAACTGGCATCCTTTTGCGGAGGCCAGGCTAGAAACGCAATTCCCGCTTCTGCAGAAGCAAAGATCCTTGTTTGCCCCGAAGCGCTCGATCACGTCTACAGGCTTTTGGAAAGCTATTCCGCTGAGCTCACCGCCGGATTTGGTGAAATTGAGCAAAGTATGGTTTTCCGCTGGGCACCTCTTGAGGAGAAGATTTCTCATGTTGTTCCGTCTGCGGACGCCAACGCCCTATTGGATCTGCTCCTGACGCTGCCTGATGGTATCCATACAATGAGTCCTTATGTCAAAAACCTTACTGAAAGCTCCCAAAATCTCGGGCTCCTGACCGTAGCAAATGGTGAGATCCGTCTGGCCGCCATGTCCCGGAGCTGCGCGGCATACCGGGCCAAGGAGTTGCTGTCCATCGATCGTACGATCGCCTCGGCTTTCGGGTTTGCATTTGAACAAGGTGAGCATTCCCCTGCTTGGGCGGTAAATCCCAAAAGCAGGCTAACTCCGATCACCTGTCAGGTTTACAAAGAATTGACAGGTAATGACATGGTGGTAGAACCGGTCCATGGCGCACTGGAATGCGGTGCTTTTTTTGAAAAGAACCCCCACATTGACATGATCGCAATCGGCCCCTCACTCTTTGATGTTCACACACCAAAGGAGCGCTGCGATCTTCACAGCGTTCAAGTAACGATGGAGCTCATGATCGGCGTTCTAAAAAAAATAAGCGAATAGTATTCAGACTTAATGGTTAGCGGAGTAATCCCAGTCAAAACAGTGCTGTCTCAAAATATCGTTGTGAACTAATCATTATCACGAAGCGGAGTAAGCTTCCGATTCTCCCCACCCCTCCGAATATATATTATATTGATGAAGGCCTCCGGGTAATTCCCGGGGGCCTTACTTTACATTTTGGAGGAATTTCGCTATGACCATCCCCATTCGTACCTGCTCACGCTGCGGCTGTACCGCGGATAACCTGATCGAGTTCCATGACCGCCTGCTTTGCCCGGACTGTCTGGAGGAAATGACCGAGGTCTGCGTCGACTGCGGCACCCGCTTCTGGAATCGTGAATGCCTGACCAACGACCGCGGAGACCCGATCTGTCCTGACTGCTGCGACCGCAATTACACCCGCTGTACCCGATGCGGCAGCCTTATTTCCCTTGATAGCTGCTGGTATCCTTACGACAACGACGATCCCTATTGCAGCGACTGCTGTTCCGACATCGAAAACAGCGCTATCCACGATTACTATTTCAAACCCCGTCCCATCTTCTACGGCACCGGGCCCCGCTTCTTCGGCGTGGAGCTGGAGATCGACGGTGCCGGTGAGGACAGCGAGAACGCCTCGACCCTGCTGAATATCGCCAACCGGAAGCATTCCCTTGCCTACTGTAAACACGATGGCAGTTTGGATGACGGCTTTGAGATCGTGACACACCCTTTGTCGCTGGAGTACCAGCTTCACGAAATGCCGTGGGATGAGGTGCTGCACGAGGCCGTCAGTATGGGTTATCTCTCCCATCAGGCAGGCACCTGCGGCCTGCATGTTCACGTGTCCCGCAAAGCCTTCGGAGATAGCTATGATGTGCAAGACAGCGCCATTGCGCGGGTGCTGTTCTTTGTGGAATGCCACTGGCGGGAACTGCTGCGGTTTTCCCGCCGGACGCAGCGCCAGATGGATCAATGGGCCGCCCGCTATGGCTACCGCGACCAGCCCCATGAGATGCTAGAGCATATTAAACAAGGCTCTGGGAGCCGGTACACCTGCGTAAACCTGACCAACTGCGATACCATTGAGTTCCGTATGTTCCGGGGTACGCTGAAGCTAAATACACTCCTTGCCACATTGCAGATGGTGGATCACATCTGCGATGTGGCTCTCCATTTGTCGGATGACGAGCTGCGGGACCTTTCCTGGAGTAACTTCGTCAGCGGCATTAAGGAGCCGGAGCTGATTCAATACCTGAAAGAACGGAACTTATATGTCAATGAGCCGATTGCGGCGGAAGGAGAAATCTAATGTGTTGCTTATTTGGTGTTTATGATTACAAGGGTGGCCTGACTGCCGCCCAAAAGCGTCGCTTGATCTCCGCACTGGCCACCGCCAGTGAGGCACGGGGGACAGACGCCACCGGCATCGCTTACATCTGTGATGGCCATCTGACGGTGTATAAACGTCCGTGGCCCGCCCACCTGATGCGCTTCCGCCTGCCGGAGAACGTCGGCTGCGTCATGGGGCATACCCGAATGACTACCCAGGGCGACGAGAAGCAGAACTGCAATAATCACCCATTTGTGGGTACGGCGGGTATCCATTTTGCCTTGGCACACAACGGCATTTTGTACAACGACAAGGAGCTGCGGCAGGAGCGAAAACTACCCGATACCAATATTGAGACGGATTCGTATATCGCCGTACAGCTGCTGGAGCAGCAGGGAAAACTGAACTTCTCCACCATCCGCACCGCAACAGAGGCGCTGGAAGGCACCCTGACACTGACGATTCTGGACGGGCGGGACAACCTCTATATCGTTAGGGGCAACAACCCTTTGACTTTATGCCACTTCCCGCAGCTGGGATTGTATGTCTATGCCAGCACAGAAGCGATCTTGAGAAAAGGTCTCAAGAAGGGTTTGCCCCGCGCAGATCGTCCGGTGGAGGTAGTGATGAAGGAGGGGGATATCCTACGCATTGACCGTCATGGCCGCTATACCGTGGAGCAGTTTGATACTCGTAATCTGTGGAATGGCGCAACGTCCTTCCATTGGCCGCATTGGGACGCATACGGCGGTGACGCAGAGTATGTCCGTGATCTGAAATCGATTGCCCCGGCCTATGGGTACGACCCCCGTGACATCGACGCCTTTCTGCACTACGGCATGTGCCCGGAGGAGATCGAGGAACTGATCTGCTGTGGGGAGGTATGAAATATGCGAATTATAATTGTCGAAGGAGGGAAAAGACCATATGAAGCCGAATTGGAGCATAATCTTGAAAGTATGCGCCGTTGTGTTGGTGGCGATATTGAGGCTGTCTACGAACCAAGAGGACGAGACGCAGCCCTGATCTGTAATGACGAGGGCAAGCTGTTGGGTCTGCCCTTGAACCGCGCCCTGCGGGATGAGGAGGGCGAAATATACGACATCATCGCGGGCCCATTCTTCGTTTGCGGCGCCCCGCCGGACAGCGAGAGCTTCACCTCTCTGACGGACGAGCAGGTGGACTATTGGCTCAGGCGCTTTGCCAAGCCAGAGTTCTTCGTTCGGGTAAATGGGCAAATCATCTGCGTCCCGGTGGAGGAACCGGACACATAAAAATGTCCCCAATAGGGCGGTTCGAGGTAGAGTCGCTCTACTGGGGCTTTTACATGGATTTCTTTTTGGATGAATAATTGCGGGGATGCTGCTGTACCAGCCTCCCTCACAATTACAGAAAAAGTTATCCCGTATTACTCACAAGAACAGAATGCAGTCTGACCCGCTTAACAAGCACCTTGTGCTTAACACGGGACATCCTTTTTCTGTTCTTGTTCGGTCAGCTGGACAGGAATGTCTCGAAGGGTACAAACCTTATAAAGAATATATATAGGGATTTTCCCCCTGGAGAAATTGTACATCAAAACCAAATTGTGTATCGAAGAGCTCTTTTACCGTACGTTTCAGTATATCCCGGGCGTCATCGTTCAGTACCTGACGCATGGCGTGCTCAGTTAAAAGGGCCTTTAGTTCTGCCTGTATACGCTCTTGATCGGCATGCTTACTCACATATTGCTCGCAGAAGTTGGCCATATCATATTCTCGGCATAAAGTCCCCCATGCAAGTTTGCTTGAAGAAATATAACAGAGCTTTGCGGCGTCAGCAATTATCAGTGTATCTGTACTCCAAGTCCGCTGGTATTGAGACAATTCTGCTTTCCATTTTGCTCGGTTTTGCTTAATACGTTTGACTATCTCATCCACCGCAGAGGGATGATCTTTGAGAAATTTAGCGTATCCACCCTTTGTATGGAGTGGTGAAGCACTTTGGTAGCTATATAGTCTTTCCGGCTGGGTGGGAAGGCAGGAATCAATAGCCCCACTGATCAGAAGCTGCAAACGGATCAATGGAAAGCTGTTCGGTTCCATGCCGCCTTTGGCATCCAAGATTTCATGCCAAAGGGCGGCTTCTTCAGATGTGCTGACTCTGTTCCCAAAAACGGCAACAAACAGCTCCCAGCTCTTTTTGCGCTGCGCATCGCGGACACCTAGCGCAGTGATAGCTTCCTTCAAAAGCCACATCCCCTTGATCCGCAGGCGAATGTCAGATTTGCGTATGCTGTTGTATCCCAGCGTTGATAGCATTTCTTCAAGTTGCTCGCGAGAAAGACCGTCTTTAAGAACTTCGGTGAATCTCGGCATAGTTAGAATACAGATCAACAAAAAAGGCTGCTCACGAACATTCTGGTTATACAGCAAGGTTTTGAAATCGTTGGGCGTGATGGTGGCATCGGAGCCGCGCAATTCCTGCAAATAGTCGGTTGCTGCATCATAGAGATTATCTAAATCGTGACCGCATATATCACAAGTACCTGCTGAAGAAAAATCCAGTTGGTTTTCGCCGCACAAAAGCCACGACGCAATGTTGTTGGGTGATATAGCCGTTGTCTCGGCTAAAGCGGCCTTCCACAATGTATTCATCCTCTCTGACAGAGCTTTGTCTTCATTAAACTGCACATATTCCCATGCGCGGTAGCCACGCTGGAAATGGGCACTGGCATCACGGCAATCGTTGTACATATTAAATAGCTTCATATACTGTGGAACGACCCATGTGGCAAATTCTTCGGCCTCTTCTTCGCGTAAAGTATCAAGAGAAAACGCGTCGAATGGGCGTGCGCTTTCAGAAAACGCCGATTTAATCGCGGAGAGATATGACGTTTGTGTTTCAGTGCCCGAGTCTTCAGCTCGGGCCACTCTGCTATCGGCGTACAAAACGGATCGGTCGTAACTGGAATGTTCCAGATAAAACCTCAGATCCTCCAGTGCCTCGGAGAGAGACCCCGCTTTATGCTGCACGGAGCGGGCTTCGGCCACATCATGAAAAAAGTCCAGCATTTGTTTGTATCTGTCCCGTAGTCTTTCATCAGATATCCCAGATACTGCACACTGCCTGATAATGGCGTAGTAATTTGCATCCTTGGCCTTGCCCTTGAGTCGCTTTGTCATTCCCGTTAACACCGTCCGGACATCCGCATAGCTTTTGCGGTTTTGCAAGTAGTCCTGGTGGTTATGGGAGCAGAGACTTTCGCGGTCAGATAGGAACGCGAACAATAATTCTGGGGCCCATGTTTGAGAAGGTGTTTCTTTATCAATGGCCTTGATGAGGGATGACTTACAGACAAACAGGCGTTCAGGGTGGCTTGGGGCTGATCTGTAGACCGCTTTTAAGCAGGTACATCGTACAGACAAGTAGTATTCCGCTATTTCACTCCGAACCACCTTCGCCGGATCTTGTTTTGGTGTTTTTCTGAGATGCTCTGGTGGTATGTATGCGGATTCCATGTCTTTTGATGGTAAGTATGTGGCTTCTTCAGCTTTTGTGAAGAAGCCGCTCCCCCTGGGGCGTAGGACGATAAATGATGATTTTTTCACGGTAAACTCCTTATACGGCGGGGCAGATTGCGGCTTTTACGCGCGTGAGCTACCCATTTTTGACAAACGGTCAATCCGGAATGAACGGAAATCAGAAAAGAGATGAGCAAAACAGTTGGAAGGAACTGCCCCCAAACAAGGCAAACGGGAATCAAAAGAGTTTGGGGCATCTCAAGGGCGCAAAAACCACAGCGCGGTAACCGCCGCACCTGAAGAAGGTATGGAAAAGGCAGATCAGGCGGAACGCCGAAGCTGTTTGGCAGAACGGTAGGAGTGAGAGCCGTGCAGAACGGCGGCCAGCGCAACCACTAAGGCAGAGATATGAGCCAGTGTGTTGAGATTAGCAGCACTGCTGCCATTTCGAACCCAGAGCCTTTCTTGACCAGATGCCTTAAAGCGGGAGTTATAACGCTCACACTCTGTACGCAAGGCATAGATACGCTTAAAATGCAGGCATTCCCTGTCAATGGAAAGTCTGTAGTCTGTTGGAATGG
>CDZG01014681.1_pt1 | contig 47101 bp, 49 predicted proteins | sample 557741 | NCBI WGS metagenome assembly CDZG01 (sample SAMEA3182086, study PRJEB8094) | gut metagenome | biome: human; feature: gut; material: Stool; isolation source: human stools | place: Canada | collected 2013-01-21
GTTGCGTTCTCCGTGCTACAACGACAGCGACCACTTCTGCTTTGTGAACACGAACGGCAACGCGACCAACAACACCGCCAGGAATTCCTTTGGCCTCGCCCCCGCTTTTAGCTCCTAATCTCAAATCAAATAAAATCCGTCCTCGAAAGAGGACGGTTACATGGGGACATAGCTCAGTTGGGAGAGCGCCTGCCTTGCAAGCAGGAGGTCGTGAGTTCGATTCTCATTGTTTCCACCAGATTGTGCCATGTTGGTTATGTTGGCGTTTGCGCGGTTCAGCTCATTACTTGACTGCTATTCCAGCTAAAAACCTATCGGCTGCAGACGATGTTCTACGGACGCATGGTCTATTTCGGAGTATAGCTCAGTAGGTAGAGCGCACGACTGATAATCGTGAGGTCGAAAGTTCGACTCTTTCTACTCCGACCACAAAATTAAATATGGGGCAGTAATGGGTTCGACGGGGTTTTGATAGGACGAAATACGCAGGTATGGAGACCGCCTAAGGCTCAAACAAAAATGAAATGACAACGATTCTATTGTGGTTATGATTCATCCCGCTCTGTATGCTGTTATGGAGGGTATTGCTGCTTAATTGCAGTTGATGAATACCTAAACGATGCACTTTCAGTCTGGGTAAGCATCTGCGGTAATAAAGAATCAGACTGACATTGCAGTTTTCCTTATCACTGTGAAAAGAAATAAGGTGGTGGAGGTCGCAAAACTGGTGCGGCTCTGAGTTGGTCGATAGCACCACGCAGCTCGTCTTAGGACAAAATGCAAATTGTTATCTATTGCGTAAGAATGTTTTGTTCATGTAGGAATTTCGGACAGGGGTTCGATTCCCCTCTGCTCCACGGCATCGTGAGAGAAGCCTGCTCGTGGCGATGCTGCTTTTACTAATTCTCTCAAAAGTAAATCTGGGTATAGCTCAGTAGGTAGAGCGCGTGATTTGGGATCACGAGGCCGCTGGTTCGAGACCAGCTACTCAGACCATAAAAAAGGCACACACAGCAACTTTGGAGGATTTTCTTGCGGATAATAGAAAGTACATAAGTGCCTTGCCGTTGTTAGAGACGCTTACAGCAACTTCAAATTTCTATACATAAAAGATGAGTTTGATTTTATCTATTGGGTGTAAATGATGTTGCGTCTCGTTGAGAATATTGGTTCGTAGCTCAATGGTAGAGCATCCGACTGTTAATCGGAGGGTTGTAGGTTCGAGTCCTATCGTTCCAGCCATATTGGTGTCACAACGTACTGCGACTTAATGACTGTCTGAATGGATGACAGCGCCAATTTTATAGCGGAGTGTAGCAGAGGTAGCTTACCAGCCTCATAAGCTGGTGGTCGTTGGTTCAAATCCAACCTCCGCCCCCATGCCCGTCCACATAAGAGGTGGTTACTCTATAAACCGTAGTGGGAATGAAACCGTCATGTCTGGCAGTGATGACTTTTTGCAAGCTTTTAGAGTAAAACCTTGCTGCGACCCAACAGCATAGAGTTGGAGGCAAGGCCAATGCCTTGAATTGGCCTATTTGTCCGGTTAGCTCAGCAGGTTAGAGCATCTGCCTTACAAGCAGGAGGTCGGCGGTTCGATTCCGTCACGGGACACCACGAGTCATTATTAAGACAACTAAGACTCGAAAAAATGATTGTCTTCTTTGCGTGGGTATGATGTTTAATGGCAAGCATTTCTGCCTTCCAAGCAGACTGTGCGGGTTCAAATCCCGCTATCCACTCCACTCCGAACATTTGTGACTTCTCTACTTGACAAATTGGTTTGGAGAAATGCTGTGATCGCAGGCATTCAATAATCGTCGAACCTTTTGAGAGTTGGTAATCTCACGGTAGTCCACAGCCCGTTAGTGAACGTAGAGCCAAGTGGAATATAACCTGTCGTATGAGATGGTCGCATCTCTTGTTGTATGGCGACGGCTATATAATTGCGATGGGAAATATGCGGGTATGGCGGAACTGGCAGACGCGCCAGATTTAGGATCTGGTGGGCAACCGTGCAGGTTCGATTCCTGTTACCCGTACCACGAAGAGCGCATACAGCAACCTTATTTATGGAATCAACTTTTAACTGATCAGCCAAACAAGGCGCTCTGTAATTAAAATATGCTGGCGTGGTGGAATCGGCAGACGCGACGGACTCAAAATCCGTTGGTAGAGATACCGTGTGGGTTCAAGTCCCACCGCCAGCACCATATGCGCCAGTAGCTCAATCGGATAGAGCAAAAGATTTCTAATCTTTAGGCTACGGGTTCAAGTCCTGTCTGGCGTACCAAATCAATATTGGGGTATAGCCAAGCGGTCAAGGCACGGGACTTTGACTCCCGTATCGTTGGTTCGAGTCCAACTACCCCAGCCATAAGGAATGAGAATCTATGAAGAGAAAGAAAATGAAAGGACTCGCTTCATTAAAAGAGGCTCGTCAGAAAGCTCGTGCAATATCTGATTATTTTCCAATTCCGATATATCTTGAAACAGATGGGTCATATTCTGTGAAGTTTCCAAATGATCGGAAAGCCGTGTTTTGTGTCGCCGTCGATAAAAGCGGTGCGAGATATCGTATAGGTAAGGTTCGTGATGTCGGTACTGGCAGAATGAAACCTGGGTATGTCAGAGTATGACAATATTATGGTGCGTTGGACGAATTGGTAGAGTCACCGCCCTTTCACGGCGGAATTTAAGGGTTCAAATCCCTTACGCATCACCAATATGAAAGAGGTGTAAATTATGCCGCGAAAAGCAAGTTCATTATCGGTTGATAAAGAACGGAAGGTTGTAAAGAAAATTCCTGCATCAGATTGTGGAACTGGCGTTTTATGCAAAACCAGATTTGGAAAGGAATATCGTATTTCTCAGAATCCAGAAAAACACAAGCACACATTATGGCGCATTGTCGATAGAGGTTTTGAGAAGATCGCAACCGCTGATAGTCCATATGACTTATACCCTCTTGTAGATTGGGATAAATAAATGGCGTATTAGTTCAGAAGAGTAGAACGCTGGCCTGTCACGCCAGAGGTCACGGGTTCAAGTCCCGTATACGTCGCCACATTTATGAGGTTGGTGTAAATGGTAGCACTGCGGTCTCCAAAACCGTAAATAAGGGTTCGACTCCTTTACCTCATGCCAAAAAAAGACACTTACAGCGATTTGTTTAATGAAACATCCTATTACAACCTCCATTGTATCACCACCCCTTTCCTTTCCCTTACAAGTGTCTTGTTTTATACTGGCGTAGCTCAGAGGAAGAGCAGATGACTCTTAATCATAAGGTCGTGGGTTCAATCCCCACCGCCAGTACCAAGTGGTTTTTTATGGTCGCTAATGCGACCTTATATGGGGGAGCGCCAGAGTTGGAGAGCTGGGGCGGACTGTAAATCCGTTGCCTTCGGGCTGAGTTGGTTCAAATCCAACCTCCCTCACCATACAAAGGTGAAAAATGGAAGAGATATGGAAGCGATACACTTACAACTATGATATTAGCAATATGGGACGTGTTAGAAATAGGGTAACAGGTCACATATTGAAGCAGTACATATTTGAAAATGGTTATCATGGATGCGTAGTTAGTTGTGGCAGTAGATCAGACAAAAGGGTAATTCGTGTCCATGTCGCGGTGGCAGAACTTTTCGTAGAGAATCCACTTGGATTGCCAGAGGTAAACCATAAAGATGGGGATAAGGATCATAATGTAGCGACTAATCTTGAATGGTGTACGCATAGTTATAATATCAAACACGCCATCCAAAATGGTCTGATAAAGATTAGTCAAGGTGAGAATCACGGGATATCAAAGCTCAAGCAGGCGGATGTTGATTTTATTCGATTACATTATATCCAAAGAGATCGTCAATATGGCGCTCGTGCGCTTGCACGAAAGTATGGTGTCCATCATTCGGTAGTAGAAGGGATCGTCAATAACAAAAGATGGCGGAGTTGACCCCAGTATGGGCGGGGAGCGGTCTTGAAAACCGTCGGACGTGATGAGCGTTCTGTGAGTTCGAGTCTCACCTCCGTCGCCACACATGACAAAAGCCGCCCATTCGGGCGGCTGGTAGTCATTTCTTTTTTAGTAGTATGTTTATCATATCACATACAACCGCAGCTTCATCATCGGATAGACTGGATATGTCGATAAATCTTTTATCTTCACGGCAGAGCATATAGTCTACTGTCACGCCGAATAGCGTAGCGATTTTTACAAGAACTTCGTAGGATGGGAGTCGGATGTCCGTTTCGTATGAGGACACCATTGAGGCTGTTACTCCTATTCTTTCTGCAACTTGCGCCTGAGTTAAATGTTTTTCTTTGCGCAGTTGTTTTAATCTTTGAGAAAATTCAACCATGACACATAGCCTCCTTTTCTATCAGTTTAAACGAAAGAGCATTTCCGATAGAAAGGTTTGCTATACATAATGGTTCTATATGGGACGATAGCTCAGATGGAAGAGCGGCAGGTTGAAGCCCTGCGCGTCGAAGGTTCGATTCCTTCTTGTCCCACCAAAGCCAGAAATGGCAGCTTGCTCTTTATGAGTTTCTATTGGGAACGTATGCCCTCCGTGAAAAGCGGACGGACTGGCAGACCGAAAGCACTGCTACTCTAATGGGAGTTACCAACTGAGTTAAAATAAGTGGGGAAACCGTGCAAACCGGAACTGAATAAGCGCCAGTAACTCAGTAGGTAGAGTAGTCGCCTTTTAAGCGACAAGCCAAGGGTTCAAATCCCTTCTGGCGCACCAAATGAACTCAGAGTATTTTGCTCTGAGTTTTTGTTTTATGGAAAGGAGGTTGAGACATGGCTGGAGAAGTAAAAAGAAATACCCGTACAAAAAAGTCTGCGTCTGCTGAGAAAGCATATTTGAACGATGACGGTTATCCGTTTCATTGTACTTCTTGCGGCAAGGGATTTATGAGACAAAAAGATAATTTCAATGTGTCTCCATCTCCGTATTATGCAAGAAATAATGGTTATTTGCCTATTTGTAAGCGCTGCTTAGAAAAGTCATTTGATTACTATACAGATGATGTTTTTAATGGCGATCAGGATAAGGCGATGGATTTTTTGTGCGCTACTATCAATACATGTTTTGATGAAACGGCTTGGACAAATGCAAAAAAGAGTCCACCAAACAAAAGTCGTGTTAGCGCTTATTTTTCAAAACTGAATCTTGCACAGACGAAAGGCGCGTCATATGCGGATACAATTTTGTTGCGAAGAGCCAATAAGGTTGAAAATGCAACTTCTGTGCAGCAAGTAAAAGACAATCCTAAAATCGAAGTGCCTATTGAAACAATTCGTTTATTCGGTCTTGGTTTTAGCGAGCAAGACTATGAGGTTTTGAAGTTTGAATATGATGATTGGGTAAGCAAATATGGCGAACCTGAGGATAAGCGTCAAGACGAGCTATATAAGAGCATTTGCTATTTGAAGTTACAGCTTCAGAAGTCCGTTCAGAATGGCGATGCTGGCATTGGCGCGTTGGCTAAAACTTATAAAGAGTATATCAATGCTGCAACTACCGAGCTTGAGGATCGTAAACAGAAAAAGGAAGATTCTGTGAAGTTAGATCCTCTTGGTGTTTGGATTAGTGATATTGAGAAATATACGCCGGCTGAATACTACAAAGACAAAGATCTTTACCGAGATGCGGATGGTATTGGCGGATATGCAAGTCGTTTTATTTTCCGCCCGTTAAAGAATTTGCTTACTGGCTCAAAGGAGCTTGATAAAGAATTCAATCTCTCCAAGGAGGATTGAGTATGGATAATATCAAGCGAATGGATGAACGGCAAGCTACTCTACATGAGCATTTTCCATCAACGCATTATCTACATAAGCAGGAAAATGTTATGCGACTTATGGAGTGGATCACATTCTATCGTCGCAACCCATCAAGATTTGTAGAGCATTATTTTGGAATTGTTCTTCATCTGTATCAGCATATTATCTTGTATTTGATGGAGTTCGTTCCGAGCTTTTGTATTGTTGCTGCGCGATCTGCGGCAAAATCATTTCTAATTGCTATCTTTGCTTGTAAAGAGGCTATCTTGCGACCTGGGGCGAAAATTGTTGTTGCGTCGGCAACTAAAAAGCAAGCTCGCCTTATTGTGTCTGAGAAGATCAAAAAGGAGCTTATGCCAAAATCACCATTGTTGGCTGCTGAGATTGATAGCTTCAAAGATAACCAAAACGAAATCGAAGTGATTTTCAAGAATGGCAGTTCCATCGTTGTTGTTGCCGCAAATGAAAATGCTCGTGGTTATCGTGCAACGGTAATGATTTACGAAGAATTCCGTATGATCGTCAAAAATATCATTGATAGCGTTCTTTCACCGTTCCTATATATCCGTCAGGCTGATTACTTGAAGCTTCCAGAGTATTCTTCTATGGTCGAAGAGCCGAAAGAAGTTTATATTTCTTCCGCGTGGTATCAAAGCCATTGGATGTGGAAGCTCATCCAGACTCTTACTAAGGATATGTTTACAGATGGTTCTTCGTGTGTAATTGCAATGGATTATAGTATTGCTTTGAAGCACAATATCAAAACGAGAAACTTCTTGATCAAAGAGCGGAAAAAGCTCGATCCGATTTCTTGGGCAATTGAGTATGAAAACCAGATGATTGCGGAAAATGCAAAATCTTTCTTCAATTATGAGCAGCTCAATCGTAACCGTAGATTGAAGAGAGCTTTCTATCCAAGAAGAAACGACGAAGCGCTTTTGAAGCAGAAGAACAAGTACGATATCCCAAAGCAAGTTGGCGAAATTCGCATTTTGTCTTGCGATATCGCTATGGAGGGCGGTAACGCCACAGATAACTCTATTTATTCTTGCATTCGTCTGCTTCCAGAGAGCCAGGAGTATAAAGTTATGGATACTCAGGGCGAACACATCGAAGTAAAGCGCGGATATAGACGTCAAGTCAGTTATATGGAGGCTGTTCATGGCGGCGAAACGACCAAGCAGGCCATTCGTATTAAACAGCTATATACTGATTTCAATGCGGATTACTGTGTTTTGGACGGTCGTAATGCAGGTATCTCTGTTTATGATATGCTTGCTAAGGTTCTATATGACGAAGAACGCAATATGGAGTATAAGCCTTGGAAATGTATGAATGATGAGAAAGTTGCTAATCGTATTCAGATTGCTGGAGCAGAAGAAAATGTTTACATTATCAAAGCACAGCTTGAAACGAATAGCAACATTGCCGAGTCGATGAGAAACGCCTTGAATTCCGGAATGATTGATCTATTGATTAGTAATACTGAGGCGGTTGATGAAATTGCAAACTTTATTCCTGAGTATGCTACTGCTGATGTGGATACGCAGCTCTTCTTTGAGCGACCATATCTTGAAACGGTTGCCCTTATCAATGAGATGATTGATCTGGAATATGAGCGTGGAGAACAGACAGGGCTTATCAAGATTGTAAACAACAACAACCGTAAAGACCGCTATACTTCGGTCTCTTACGGTAATTATTTTGCTCAGATGCTTGAACACGATATGTTGTCGGATAGTTCGGAGTATGAGTATATACCACTATTTAACTGAAGGAGGTGAGAAGATTGCCAAATAATAAAAGACGCTTTCCATTTTTCTGGAAAACCAACGAAGTCTACGAGGAAAATTCAGCGCCGCAAGATCCAACATATGAGTTCAACACGAATTTAGAAACTGCGTATATTCGGATGCTACAAAGTTCTGGCCGTATGCCATATACGATTCAGGAAATCAGAACATTCATTAGAAATCCAATGGCGAATATTGAAGCAATCAGAAATTTAGCGCATTGGGCTTATTATTCTAATGGCGTTGTTGCAAGCGGAATTGACTATATGCGGACGATGCACACGCTTGATGGCGTTATTGTCAGTAGATCAAAACGAGCTGACGGTAAAAGACCGCGTAATTATCGTATGAACAAACAAAAGATGGAGGCAACTCTTCACACCATTCGATATAAGCAAGTAATTCGTGATGCCATTTTTAAGAATGCAAACGATGGCATGTATGTAGCTTATTTTGAGACAAATTATGCTACGCCAGATTATCGTACTGCTTTAACGGATTATGAAATTCAAAATATCACAGAAATCAATGCAATTGGTATGAACGCAATGGTTATTCCTCTTCCTATTGATTATGTAAGAATTATTGGCCGCAGAAACAATAGCTATCAGGTAGCTTTTGATCTGCGGTATTTTTCTAATCTGAGTGAAGATGTCAGGAAAAGAAAGCTTGCTGGATTCCCGAAAGAAATTCAAGAGGGATATCTTGCATATGAGAACCAGACGATTGATGCTCCGTGGCTGCGTCTTAATAACAACAAAACGATTGTGACCAAAATCAAGAGCGAAATTACAGATCCGTTCGGTATCCCATTTGCGATTGCCGCTCTGGATGATGTAAGTTATGCGCAGTATTTTGTAGACACTAAAAGAAATGTTTTGGATTCAGTCAACAATCAGATTGTGTACGAGACTTTTCCGGAGGGAAAAGAAAAAGGAACATCTGCTCTAAGTGAGAAGCAGCAGAAACAGCAGCACGATCTTGTGAAGAACGCGCTTGCCAGCAAGAGCAGAAATTCGAGCGGCACATCTTTCTTCTCTCTTGCAGCCGGCACAAAGCTGGACAGTATCTCTCTCGATGTTTCTCTGTTGGACGAGAAGAACGAGAACTCCATTATTGATTCTGTAAACAAGGATCTTGGCATTAGTGCAAGTGCGTTGGATGGAAGCAGTACAGGTAACTATTCTACGGCAAATCTGAATTTGGAGCTTGTTTCAGCCAATGTGTATTCATGGATTGAGGACATTGTTGATGAGCTGAATAAGTGTATCAATCAGAATATCATCAGCGATGCGAGTTGTCGTGTTGAGCTATATATCCTTCCAATCACGATGGTAAATAAGAACAATATGGTTGGATATATGGAATCGCTATATGCTCGCGGCAAGGGTAGTCTATACGCATGGATCGCGGCGACAGGCTTTAATCCTGATAATTATATTGCTCTTATGGATCACGAGCTGGAAGAAGACTTTGAGAACAGATATCCGGTGCATAAGACTTCTTATACGATGTCGAGTGATGACGGCGGAAGACCATCTACGGATAGTGACAATCCATCTTCTGTTCAGCAAAAGACAAACGGCGGAAATAATACGCCAAAGCCATCAGCATAATTAGGAGGTGAGGAAAATGAGCGTAGACTGCTTTATGGGTCGTATTTTTGAGCTTTCTAATGAACGGCAAATTACTGGTCGTAGAAAAATCAAGATTGTATTACACGAGATTTTCCCATCTCATGATGTGTGGCAGGAGAACGGAATTTCTTGGGATGAGGAATACACAGCACAGAACATCGAGTCTGTTACGAATATGTCCATCTGTGTTGAATTCCTAAGCGAAGAGCGACGTCTTCCGTATGGGCATGGCTTGACCGATATTAAGGACAATATGCCATATATGGAGGATGCAACTGTGGTAGGCCATTGTGAGAAAGGCTATATCACAGATATTGAAATCGACGGCGAAACAAAAAAAGTGCTTGTCGGTGAGGGATATATCGACGAAATGCGGTATCCAAAGTTTGTTGCGTGGTTAGCTGAAAGGCTAAAGAATGGCAGTGTAAAAGGATCTGTTGAAATCGTTGGTCGCCCAGAAAATGATAATCGTATTATTTACGATGGCGGTTGGAAAGAGCATGGCAGAGTTCCTCAGATTTATGATTATAGTGGATATGCCATTCTTGGTATCAGACCGGCAGATGATACCGCAATCGTTGTTGAGTTAAATAATAAATTGGAAAACAGCAAGGAGGAAACACCTATGGACGAAAAGGTAATGGGACAATTCGTCGAGCTTGTGAAGACTTCTGTTACTCAGACAATTACTGAGCTTAATAATAAAGGCGAGCAGTATGAGGGGCAGATTTCCGAGTTGAACGGTCAGTTGGCCGCAAAGGATGCGGAAATCGCTGAGCTGAATGAGAAGCTTGCGACGGCACAGGCGGATTTGGCCGCAAAGGATGAGGCTATGGAAGCACAGACTTCTGAACTGAATTCTTTGAAAGAGACAAATGCCACTTTGGAAAAAGAGAAGAAAATTGCTGAGCTAAATTCTGCTTTGTCAGAGTTCAGCGCTGAGGAACAGGCTCTTGCGCAGGCTGAGATTGATGCGTTTAAGGCTGATCCTACAACTGTTGAGATCAACAGTATTACCAGTAAGATTTGCGTTGAGATGGTTCGCAAAAACAAGGAAATTCACAACGCTGAATTGAACAATGGCGCACCGGATATCTTCGGAGGGGTTTCTTCTCCTGAGGATAAAGGCGACGTAGATATCTTTGGTTAATAAGGAGGATAATAGAAATGAAGTACAAGACTATTGGTGCATTTAAGAATGTACAGAATGTGCCTTATTGCAAGGCTGCTTCTGATATGAAGGTCGGCATGGGCGTTATTTTGGATCGTGTTGCAAAGACAGCAACTCTTCCTGCATCCGAGGATGATGCAAAGAAGGTCGTATACATCGTTACCAATATCAACGATAAGCCTGAGCTGCACAACAGCCCTGAGACTTATGTTGTAAACGAGGGCGAGTATGTTCGTGCTGATGATCTGAGAACCGTAAATGGTCTCGAAATTGAGTTTGCTGCTTTTGAAATCAATGGCGGCACTACTGGCTTGGCGGCTGAGGATCTGTTGGTGTTCGGCACTGATGGTAAGGTTGTTAAGGCTGCAAGTGCAGATGGTTATGCTGTTTGCTTCAAGGTAATTTGCAAGACTCCATATATGGATGATGGTATTCTTGCTGAGATTGTTGCGCAGTAAGAATAGGTATAGGAGGAAAAACAAATGGATAACATTTTTGAACTAAACACCGTCAACAATGTTAAAGATGAAGTTGGCGCTTCTAAGGTGAAGTCTACCTCTCCGGTGGTTGAGGTTTTCTCTGCGTTGGTGCAGGGCAAGAGCCTGTCTTCTTTTGATGGTAAGGTCGTTGATAAGTCAGTTGAGCATATCAAGGATCTTGCTGGTCGTGCTATCGACGGCGATCATCAGGCTGTTTCTGAGCTGAACGCTATTCAGCGTTTTGCTATCGAGCCTAAGTTGATCGAGGCTATTAAGATCTTCAATTTCATGGGTACATACAAGAGCGTCCCGTATGACACTGTTCCTATGATGAAGACCTATAAGTACGAGAGCATTGATTCTCGTTTCCAGGCTTCAAGCGGTGATGTGCCTTTTGCTACTCACAGCTTCCGCGAGTATCCTATCGGCACTCAGACCATTTCTTCTGGTTATGCCGTAGACTATCGTGAGCTACAGAGCGGCAACTTTGATGGCACTATTGCTGAGGGCATTTCGCAGGTGCAGATCGACATGCAGAACAAGGCAGTTTACTATGTCATTGCCAAGCTGTACGATGCGCTGAAGAATGCCAAGGGCGTGAAGCACTTTGCTGAGAACAGTGGTGTTACGCAGACTGCTGTTGATGAGATGTTGAAGCAGATGCGTCGCTATGGTCGTGTGAACATTTGCGGCGATTATTCTGTTGTATCTCAGTTCAACGATTTTGCTGGTTATAAGACTTTCGGTGCGAACACCATTCCGTTTGGTGCTGACGCTGTTGCCGAGGAAATCCGCAAGACCGGCCTGCTGAGCTTCTACAATGGTTCTCACATTGTTGAGCTGCCTAACGCTCTGGACTTCACTCGTATGAATGCCGACAAGACTTCTTACGAGCTGTATATGCCACAGGGCTTGCTGTTCTTCATTCCTCAGGGCAAGATTGCTCCGTTGCAGATCTTCCGTCGTGGCGGCATGACCACTATGACCGGTGATGATATTGTAACCCGTCAGCACTTGACTCGTTTCGATATGGAGATCGGCGCTGGTGTTGCTGAGGGCATGGAGGATCAGATCGGTCTTCTGTCCGACACTAACTTTGAGGTTCCTTCTCTTTAATTAGGAATTAGTTAGATAATACAAAGGAGGGAGGATATTCCTCCCTCCTATTTCATAACAAGGAGCGAAAGTAAATGGAACTAACCGATAAGGTTTTAATTGATAATTTGTGTAGCTGGCCTCTATACTTCCGCCGCCTAAATGGAGTGGGAGATATTCGGATTCCAGCAAAGGTAACTGGATTTGCCATGCTGGATGTTGCAGAGGTGCAGATGCAGATTCAGTCTGGGAACAGAATGTTTGTTGGCAACGATCCATCTCGTCCTGGCGATCATGCCCGTCTGTTCATTCAAAATGATGCACAACGCAAGGCGTTGTTTGGCTATGCCGATACCACAGACGATGTTCTTGTTTTGAATGCTGATTCTGTGCGAGAGCTGCTTGCAATTAGAAAGAAGGATGAGTTCAACGCTCGTCTTGAGGCTCTTGTTACTAATGATGCTGAAAAGAAAATGATTGCGCAGATCGCAAAGGAAAACGGCGGAGATGATGTCGCTGCCTGGAAGATGGACGCAATCAATAAGCTTGCTGAGTCAGTCACTCTTTAATTAAGGAGGTTCGGGTATGGAGAAAACTACTTTTGAAGAGATTGAGACCGGCTTTCATTCCATGCCTTTAACTAAGTATATTATTCCGACAGCGTTAGAGCAGGAATGGTTAAAATCTGCGGTCGCAGATTATGAACTCGATTTGAGCTGTGATCTTGAATACGACGAAGAGAATCATTGCTTTTCTTCTGTGTTGGATCGGCAAACAGTGCGTGTTCTTGCTCTCATGATGTATGTCAGCTATTTACAAAGAGAGCTTAGTCGTGTAATGGCGCTGAATGGAATTTATACAAAGGATGTTCAGATCACTGGTGCTGACGGGACGAAAAGAGTAACGAAGCAAGAACTTGAATTCGAGATCGGGCGCGTAAAAGAACGATTGCACAAGTTGAAACAACACTGTTTTGATTAAGGGGGTGCTTGCATATGCCTATTGAGTGGTATTTGATGAAGCAGCCTACTTATAACAGTGGTTTTGAGGGCGATGAGTTTGCGAATTACGCCTCAGATGGGTTTGAGGAAATTTTAGAGTCCGAGCTTGCTGATGATATTGAGATTTTTGAAAAGAGCCTCAATGTTGAGCCTGTGAAGACGCGAGCCATTATTCAGGGCGTAACGAGCGATACCTATAACAATAGTGTTATGCGTCAATTTATTTGTCGTATTGGGACGCTTCGAGCAGGTCAGTATATTAAGGCTCGTGGTCAGTATTGGATGGTCTATTCTCTCCCCGATAATAACAAGATGTATGAAAAGGCGATTGCGTGGCAGTGCAAATACTCTATCTACTTTATTTCGCCCGTTACAGGCAAAGCGGTTGAGTATCCTGTCTACGATATCAATAGTACGCAGTATGGTTCTGGTGAAACTACTAAAACACATATGACTATTGGTACTTCGCAGCATCTTGTTTATATCCCATATAATTCTGAGACAATTATGCTCGATAGTGGTTTTCGGTTCTTGATTGATAAAAACCGAGAAGAACCGACCGCATATCGTCTTGCACAGGTGGACTCCGGAGGTTATTCGTGCGGTGCTGATGATGGACTGCTGCAGTGGACGATTATTGAAAGTCAGTACGACAAAGAGACTGACAACAAAGAACTGATGATTGCCGATTATTATGGCAAGTCGATTTATTCTAAGCCAGAAGATCCCAAGGAAGGATATTCTATCATATTAACTACGGATTCGTCCGGTAACAAGGTTACATTTGGTGAGGATATTCGTGTCGATCTGCACTGTTTCAAGGATGGTGTTCCCATTGATTCTTTCGAGGTCAATGCCAGTCTGACAGACGGTAATGAATACGGTGAGATTAAAGAAGTTGGAGACGGATACATTATTGTTCGTGCGCTAAATAATCGAGATTATATTGGTCAGGAAATTACTCTTGAAGCGAGCAATGATGAGTATGGTGTTAGTGCGTCGATTATTCTAACGATAGGACGGTGGTATTGATGTATTTATCTGAGATACCGAGATATAGAGATGTCGTTATGGAGAGGATTTGTAAGTGCGACGCAATCATTGATTTGATTCGGCCTGAGGATCAGCCAAATATGAAGGCTTCCGACATGGCTTATAAATACATTTTTCCATATGACTACATTGTGGATAAGACCACAGAGGTAGGTACATATCTGTGTTTTGATGTTGCTGCTCCGCGTATTATCGACCGTGCCTTTTCTGATTTCCGTATTTACTTCTGGATTATTTCTCATGAAAGAGCAATGCGTACACCGAAGGGGCTTGTGACGGATCTTCTGTCTTGCGAAGTAGACAAGCTTATGAACGGCAGTCGAGAATTCGGTCTTGGCAGAGTTGAGCTTATGGGGTGGGATCGTTTTACACCTGCCGATGATTTTCATGGGCGTTCTCTTACCTATCGCACTGTTGACTTCAATCGGGAGTGATACATAGTGGATAAAAGAGACTTGAATTTGCAGCTTTGTTCGGATGATCCGATTTTTGTTGGCGGAGTACCTATCTACCCTATTCCAATCAGCGAAATTGCCAAGATTGGATATATGAGATTTAATGCCGAGGTTCGTTTGCTCTGTTTGAACGAAAGTGATATCAGTGCAATGACCGGAAACGATATTTCTGATATTGGCGTTTTCAAATATCTGGTTGTGAACGCAATGCGAGATCAAGGGCTTATGGACACGATTTTGTTTTGGCTCTCGATTATCACGCATAGCAGAATGAAATTTTCTTCCCGTAATCTATGCTTTACTTGTGGCGCATTCAACATTACACAAGAAAACTTTGATGAGGTACAAGCTGTTATTAGACTTCGTAATGGCTTACAAGACATTGAAGAAGAGGAAGAAAATCCGGATAACGAAGCTGCCCGCCGCGTATTACAGCGCAGAAAAGAAGAGCGGTTAAAGCGAAAACGCTTGAAAGAGGTCGATGAAGAGTCTGCGATTACGCTTGCTGATTTGGTCAGTATTTTAGCAAGTGGTTTTGGCTTGACGATGGCGGATGTAATGAAATATGACATCTACCAGTTTAACGATCAGTTCAATCGTCTAAAAATTATGGACGATTATGAAGTCAATGTTCAGGCACTATTACATGGTGCTAAGAAAGAAAATGTTAATTTGACTCACTGGATCACAAAAATTAAACACGATCCTGAGTAATACGGCAGTCTGGATTATTCCAGGCTGTTTATTTTTTTTAAGGAGGTACATACATGTCTAACGCAAAATTTGGCGCGAAGGAAGTCATGGACGTTGTTCTTTATGACATGGAGACAGATAAGCCGGTTATTCAGTTTGATAGTCTAAAGACTTCCAGCATTAGCGTAACCTCAGAAAAGGTTTACGCACGAGGCGGTAAGGGCAATCCGAAGCTGATTACATGGGAGATCAATAAGGAAGCAACCTTGACTATCGAGGACGCTTTGATTTCTCCGAAGTCTATGGAGCTTGTGTCCGGTATCGCTCGTAAGGTCGGTGTCCAGACCATTCGTATGAGACAGACAACCGAGTACGAAAACGGCGAGAACAAGGGTAAGATGTATCCTTTGAAGGCTGATGCTACTGGTAAGATTGCTCTGGCGTTTGCTCCGAATACCGATGTGAGCAAGATCTTGGTTTATCCGTTCGACTCCGATTGCGAAGAGGATGCTCTATTCGATATGACCGGTGCAACTCTTGATACGGAGAACAAGACTCTTACCATTGAAGCGGCTAAGAATCAGCGTGTTGTGGTTTACTATGACTACGATAGTGAAGCTACTGCTGAGACCTATGTAATTGACGCTGAACACTTCAGCGGTACATACAAGCTGGTTGGTGATACCGTACTTCGTAATCAGAAGACTGGTAAGGATGAGGCTTTCCAGGTTACTATTCCGAATCTGAAGTTCACTTCTAATTTGGAGCTTGGTTTTGCTGCTGAGGGCGATCCTTCTACCACTACATTCGAGTGCGAGGTCATGCGTGACACCGATACTGGCGCGATGATTCAGATGGTGAAGTATTAAGGTGTTAATCACTTCGGGAGGGCAAATCGCCCTCCCGTTCTTCTATCAACAGGCAAGGTGAAAATATGAGTAAGAACAAGATTTTTGTATGCGACGTATTGCCTTGTGCTGGTGATCTGGATGTGGTTGTAGCACTCGTTGAAGATGGAGAAACAACGCGAGAAGTGCAAATCTGCATTCCGAAATACTGTGATATTTCCAAGTGTATTGGCGAGGAAATTTATTATGAAATCAAGAATGGGCGTGTGCGTCTCTCCGCAGTACGATCACCAAAACATGAGGTAGATGATCCTACGCAGGATATTGAAAGTGGAGAGGAATAACCTCTCCCTTTCTTTTGTTTTGCGAAGGGTGATGATATGAAAATTTTATCCATAGACCAAGCCAGAAATGGCGCTTGGGCTGTTTTTGACTATGAAACGAAAAAGCTCGAAACATACGGGACTTTTTCTTTTGGAAATAAGGATTATACATACGCAAGAGCGATTCTTGCTATTGAGAGTTTGGTCGATACGATTATCAAGACCTATAACATTTCGGCTGTGTTTATCGAAGATATTCAGCTTCGTGTAAATGTACAGTCTTTCAAAAAGCTTGCGCAACTTCAAGGAGTCCTCATAAATCTCTTTGAGAAGAATGAATACTTGTACGATTTCATTGCTCCAACTCAGTGGCAAAACTACTGTAAAGCAAGAGGACGGAGCAGTAAGGAAATCAAAGATAAAATTAAAGCCTTGGAAGCGTCTGGAAAGAAAGAGTCAAAAATTCTCTCTATTCAAGCGGCGAAAGAAATGTACGGAATTGATACGGACAATGATAATCTGGCCGATGCAATTATGATTGGGCATTTTGTAATTAACAACTATGACATTCGGTCAAATCAAGATGACCAAATCAAAATTGAGAAACATGAAAAATAATCTTAGAGAGGATGCTATAAATGGCAAAGAAGACTAATCGTGTTTCAATTAACGCGCTTGAGCGTTTTTGTAAGGAAACAACTCCAGATATTATGCAGCGCACATTTTCTATCGGTGATGAGACTATTACATATGAGGTAAAATTCCGTCTTACATTGGAAGAGTCTATGCGTTTTATTGAGGATGTTGTAAAAGAAGCTATTATGCCGAATGATGGCATGATTGTCCCGCTCGCACAGAGCTATATCATTGGAAAGAACATTCTCATTTACTATGCGAATTTTACGATGCCGAACGATGAGAGTAAGGCGTATGAGCTGGTGTTGGGTGCAAATGGTATTATTGGCGATATTATCGGGTGTATTGACAATGCGCAATATCAGATGCTCTTAGCCGGTGTTCGTGATAGAGTTAATTTTGAGACGCAGAAGATGTTATCCGTGCAGGAACAGCGTGTCAACATATTGGTTGGTGAGATTTCTCGTTTTGCAGAGCAGATGGACAGTGTGTTTGGCAATATCAGCGGTGAGCAAATGGCTGGTTTCATTTCGAGCATGAGTAAGCTTTCTGATACACAGATTTCTACTGAAGAGCTTGCGAAAGCTTTCGTAGAGAACGCAAAAGAAAACAACTGATAGCAATTAAAGCTATGCGTATTGGTTGACTTTAGCGGGCGATTTTCCTATAATACAAGCATAGCTATGTTGATTAGGAGGTGTGCCTATGAGAAGAAGACCGAGACCGTTTATGCTGAGTGCATCGACTGGCGACGGCGCAGCTCTTGTCGTTATTGTTGGGTTGCTGTGCCTCCCACTTTCTGCATTTGTCGCACTACCAGCGATGCTTCTCACCGCAAAGCTTGTTGATAGTAATATCAATTGGCTTGTTTTGGTTTTGATAGCACTTCCTATTGTCGCTGCATCGGCTTGTTTCATAGCTACGCCGATATTGGCGGTTGCAAGTTTTGCCGTGTTGATTGTCGCTTTGTATTTTGTCAGTCGGTGGGTAAAGCATTTGCCAGAGGCAAGCCCGATTCGCGGTGAGTTTAAGCATTTCCGAAAAAATGCAATATGTGCAACAGTTGTATGCTACATTGGGCTTTTAATTGTTTTATTATTAGAAAACTATACAACAATTATGACCATTACGACTTGTGCTACGCTTATTTTGCTCTTTGTTGTAGTCGGTCTATTTAGTTTTGTGATGTTCTTAATGTTTGACGCTAATAGTGCAGCTAAGACACATGAAGAGAATCAAAACAAGATAAGCAATTCAAAAGAAAATGACGAATAATTGATTCATGAGTATTGCGCCGGCATACGCCGGCGCTTTTCTTATTTTGGAGGAACGATATGCCGCAGTTCAAAAATACGGCTGATCTGATGGCATATTTGAAAAAAGCTGTCGATGAGTCTTTAACCAACGATGTATTCCCTGTTATTCGTGATGAAGAGGTCGAGGCAATTAAAGACATCGTTTATAGCATGGATACATCTGGATATTACCAGCGTAGATATGATTTTGGCGGTATCGGAGATCCGTATAATATTGTGATTAAAGGCGATACTGCACAAAACGGCATTTTATCTGTTATCAATATTACCGATCCGAACCCATATTTGAACGGTCGAAACGGAGACAGAGCTACGGTAAATAAGAATCTCCCGTATTTGATTGAGCATGGTCGTGGTGGATCTGGTGATCCTGGTTATGACTATTGGAGCAGACCGAAAGCCCGCCCATTTACAGAAACTACGATTGAGAGATTACAAGCTTCTGGCAAATGTACGCAGGCATTAAAACGAGGACTTATGAAGAAAGGCATTACGATTCGATAATCGGGTGTCTTTCTTTTCTTTATATAAGAAATTAGTTAAACAACTTATAAGTGAGGTGATTGTGCGTGGATGATCTGCAAATTCTATTAAAAGCCGTGATTGACGAGAACAGCCAGTCTTCACTTGATTCTAAGCTTGCAAGTATTGCTAAGTCTTTGAGTGAATCGCACACTGTAAAGCTGAAGGTTGGTTTTGATGAAGACTCCGTTAAAACGGTGCAGAGTCAGCTACAAACAATCGCCAAGCAGGTCGGTGGTGCAAACCATACTGGCACATATAAGCCGTTGCAGGTTTTTGATGCAACGCAATTAAAGGCTGACGGACAGCGTTACTTTACATCGGTCAAAGATATCGTTAGTCGGGCGCAGGCCGAATTCAGTAAGCTTGGCAAGACGGATATTACGAATGTTTTTAAGGATTCTAAGGGAAACATCCAAAGTTTCACTGCCAGCGTTACTAAGGCTGATGGCGTTGTAGAGAAGTTTAATTTTAACCTTGCAAAAATCAAAGATGGCGCTCAATCCATAAAAGGGTTTGTTCAAAGTAACTCTATTTTGACAGATAAAAACGCCGGTTCTAATTTGGAGCAGACGCTTAACTATCTAAACAGAATCAATACGAAAATTGCTGATATCACAAGCAAAACATTGACAAATACATCAAAGCCGTTGCTTGGTGATATGGAGCAGTTTAATCAGTATCAAGAAAAGCTGAATGCTGTAAAGGCTCGTATCGAAGAGATCAAACAATCAAACACCACTCTCTCTTCTGAGCATAAGAGAGAAATTGACTCTATGGTCGCTGATCTTCAGCGCTATGCAAAGGAACTTCAAACTTCTGCGTATGCTGCAACGGATTTGAAAGCAAATACTTTTGCAAATCAAAAAGCTGAGTTGCAGGCAAGTCTTGAAACACAAATCAAGAAGTGGCAAAACGCTGGTATTTTCGGTGGTGATTTTAAGGCAAGCGTAGAAGAGGCAAAGACCGCATTAGATAATGCGTTGAATCCGAACGATCTTGACGCATATCGTCATAAGCTTGCGCTACTCGAACAGCAGTTTAAGCAGATAAAGCTTGATAATACTGCCTCTGGGAAGTTGTCGGATGCAGAAAAGCTCAATTCCAACATTCAAACAGCGCAGCTTAGAATTCAGAATCTAAAGCAGACATATAGTGCATTTGTTTCTGATCCAAGCTTGATGTCAAAATGGCAGCAGCTTTTTGATGAGTCTCAGATGGTTAGTTCTTCAAAAGAACTGACAAACCTAAATGCGAAAATTCGACTTTTCGAGCAGGAACTTATTAGCGCAGATAAACATAGTCAGTCTCTATTCGGAGAGCTGAAAAACAATATTGCGAAAATGGGATCTTGGATGGTACTTGGCGGTGTTATCGCTGGTATCATGCGGGGTATTACTGGTCTTTATGATGCTGTTGTCGATTTGGACACAGCGATGACTGAGCTGAAAAAGGTTACGGACGAAACTGATGAGTCGTATGACCGTTTCCTTTCTGACGCGGCACAAAAGGCAGTTGATATTGGTACATCATATTCTGACTATGTAACTGCAACTGCTAATTTTGCTCGCCTTGGCTATTCGATGGCTGATGCTTCTGATCTTGCAGAAGTTGCTACAATTTATAGCGTCGTTGGTGACGAAATCAGCGATGTGAACGAGGCTACCAGCTCTATCATTTCCACAATGAAAGCGTTTGGTATTGAAGCCAGCGATGCAATGACCATCGTTGATAAATTCAACAAAATTGGCAATGAGTTCGCTATTTCTTCTGGAGGTGTCGGCGATGCTTTGCAGCGCTCCGCTTCCGCTATGGCTGCGGCAAACAATACAATTGATGAGTCAATCGCTCTGATTGTTGCGGCGAATAATGTTGTACAAGATCCCGATGCTGTCGGTGCAATGTGGAAAACCGTTGCCATGCGTATTCGTGGTGCAAAGACTGAGCTTGAAGAAGCCGGTCTTGAAACCGAATATATGGCGGAAAGCACAGCAAAACTTCAGAAGCAAATCAAGGGATTGACCAATGTTGATGGCTCTGGTGGTTTTGATATTATGGCTGATGCTGATAATTTCAAGAGTACATATGAAATTATTCTTGGAATTAGTAAGGTCTGGGAGAAAATGAGCGATATCGACCAGGCTGCATTGCTTGAATTGCTGGCTGGTAAGCGTCAGGGTAACGCTCTGGCGGCGGCTATCGAAAATATGGACGATGCTGTTAGTGCCATGAATGCTTCCGTTAATGCGGAGGGTTCTGCTCTCGCTGAGCATGAGAAGTGGATGGACAGCATTGAGGCGAAGCAGCAAAAATTCCAAGCTCAGTATCAAGCTCTTGCAAAGACTATTTTGAATAGTGATTTGATTAAGGGTGCATATGATGCTGGAACTGGATTGCTTGGTTGGCTCACAAAACTTATTGAAACGCTTGGTGCATTTCCTACGATTCTTGCTGGTATTACCCCATTCTTTGATAAGCTTCAGTTATTAAAAACAACCACATCGAAGAATTGGCTTGGTACTGGTACTGGCATTTCATTTGCATGGAATAGTGGAAAGCTTGAATTAGAAAATGATATTCGTCTACTTGATGAATACAAAACAAAGATTCAAGGTCTTGGTACATCAACAAGTGATTTGACACAACGTCAAATCGTATGGAACGATACAATTGGTCGTGGAAGTAGTTCGCTGAAAACGGCTGTTCATGTAACAGATGATGCTACGATTTCCACTGACGCATATCGTTCATCAATGACAAACGCATCTGCATCTACAACAGCAATGGGCGTTGCTTCAAAAGCCGCCGCTGTTGGCGTACAGGTGTTAAAGACCGCTCTGAATATGCTGATTAGTCTTGGTATTGGTCTTGCTATTTCGGCAATTGTTTCTGGAATTTCAAAGCTAATTAACAAGGCTAAGGAGGCTCGTCAGGCTGCTGTCGAAGCGGGTACTACTGCTTCGGAAGATGCAAAGAAGTTGTATGATCTCGCATCTTCTTATATTGAGCTGAGTAATGCTGTCGAGGCTGGTACTGGCTCACAAGAAGATCTTATTGCTATTCAAGACGAGCTAATTGCCTATCTGAAAGATCAGGGTGTTGCTGTTGATAATTTGTCTGGTAGCTATGCAGATTTGCGAGATAGCATTATCGACGCGGCCAGAACGCAGTTACAAACCGACATTTCAAAAGGTGTTCGTGCTGCTAATGTTGCTAAAGAAGATGCTGTAAAAGAGCTTGATGGATATTTCAATAGTCATAGTTTTTATTCTGCAACTGGTAAAGAAGCTGGAGACGCTATGGCGTATCTTAAAGAGCTTGGGTTTACTGGTATTGATGATAGTGGTAGCAAGGGCGGCGGAACAATCTTCCTTCCAAGCGTATATAGTTCAGATGGTGGCTTAAAAGATGTCACATTTGAGGATTTAGCGGCGAATTATAAGTATCTACAAGATGCGATGAACGCAGTTCGTGACAAATTCGGAAGTGAAAATCCGGTATTTGAAGTTCTTGCGGATGCTTATAACGAATACGACGCTGCGTTGTCCGACGCAATTGATCAGATTGATAAAAACAATCAGATGATTGCGGAAGACGCTTTCCTTGCTGCTCAGAAGCTTGCAAAGCCAGAAGACCTTGACCAGTTTGAAAAGATGCGCAAGGATCTGATCCAGCAGGTTCAGAACGATTTGAGTTTCGACGAGAATGGTACATATTCTGCTGAGGAACTTGTTGATAAAACGCTTGGTACGAATGATTACTATGCTGGTTTGCTTGAAGAGCTAAATCAGCGCGAAAGTCAGGCTAAGCAAGTCAACGAGAAAATGCAGGCTATTGCTGAGGCGTTAGTTCCCAAAAACTACGAACAGTATGAGCCTGGCACATCTGCACATTTCCATGAGTTAGACGCATGGCTTGCTGAGGCTGATGAAGTCAAAGAAAAGCTACGCGGTCTATCAGATGAGGAATTTGAGGTTGCTTATGATGCGGTTATTAACCAAGGCGCAACGACTTGGGATGATATCACTGCGGCAATCGAAAAGTATAATAGCGAACAGGAAGTAGCAAGAAGACATTCTGAACAGCTCAAGACCACGATTAAGAGCCTTTGGAATTCTGAAAACTTTGCTGACGCTAAGGAAGAGCTGATGACTCTTTCGACAACACTTGATGGTATCACAGCCGAAAATGTAAAGGAATTGGCTGAGGAAAGCGGTATTCTTGCCGGTGTTCTTGATGAAGACGGTATGAATGCGCAATTCCTCGCACATATCTTACAGGTCATGGCTGAGGGTGGCGATGGTGTTGCTCTTATTACGGAGCAAGCGTTGAAGCTCAACGATGCTCTTGATGGCATGGTAGATAAGTTTGATAGTGTGACCGATGCGAAAGCGCGGTACGATGCTGCCATGTCTGTTGAGGAAAAGGATACCGACTTTAAGTCTTATGCAGAAGCCTTTGAGGAACTGAATAAGCAGTTTGAAGCAGGCACAACTAACTCGAACGCTTTCTGGGCTGCGGCTGAATTCCTGTTTGGTAGTGATCAGCTATCTACATGGGGATGGGGCGATGGCCTTGATGAAATCTACTCCGCAATGGAGAAAAACAAGATTGTGTTTGAGGACGCTGACAGTGCTGGTGCTGGCTTTGTTGAACGGCTATATCAGATGTCTCAGGCTGGTCAGTTAGTCAACGATCAGGGCGAAAAATTACTGGATATCAGTAAAGATTCTGATGGTGCTTATGTTTTCGACATTGATCCGGATAATCTGGACGCGATTGCCGAAAAGATGGGTATTACGACAGATGCGGTTCTTGCATGTCTGGAAGCCCTCTCCATGTGGGGAGATATTGATTTCTACGATATGAACGAGGTCGCAGATGTTATCGACGAAATTGGTCTATCTGTGGAGAATGCTGGAAAGAAAGCAATCAATGTTTCGGCGCTTACCGATCAGCTTATCACTCTTGGTAAGACTGACAAGGAAATCTATGATATTCTGACAGGTCTACAAGATCTCGATGGCGTTGTATTGTTGGATGCAGAGGGCAGCATTGACGGTTTAACGAACAGTCTTACTAATCTTGGTTTAGCAGCCAGCGATGGTATCACGGTCAATGTTGATGCAGAAGCTCTTGCCCCACTTCTTTCCGAACTAAACTTCACTAAGGAACAGGCGGAAAACCTAATCACAAAGCTTGGTGAAGCAGACGGTATTTCCCTCACAAATTCGCAAGGTGAAATTAAAGATACGACAGATGCGCTGGAGTATCTGAACGGTTTGGATTTTGCGACAGTAACTTCTAATGTTGATGGTGTTGCGCAGGCTGTCGAGGATGTTGACGATGAGACAACTGATAATGTTGTTGATCAGTTTAATAACATTGAAACTGCTGCAAGCGACGCAGAGACCGCAGTAAAGCGCGTTCAAACTGCTGTTCAGCATTTGGACGGTCAAACCGCTACGGTCACGATTGACACAAAGCGTAAGAGCGGCATTCTTGGAAGTATCTTTGGGTATGCTTCTGGTACTGGTGCTGCACCGGCTGGTGATGCGTTGGTTGGTGAAGAGGGCGCTGAGCTTATCCAGTCTGGCGATAAAGCTTATCTTGCAGGTGTAAATGGCGCTGAGGTTGTTAATCTCAAGCAGGGCGACCGTGTTTATACTGCGGATGAAACAAAGCGTATCGTACACGGATCTGGCAAGCAGCTCAAGGGTGTTATCCCAGCTTATGCGAAAGGCAGAGTCCAGACAGGTGGATTGCATGTTGAGACAGGCAAGACCGGTTCAAGTGGAACACCAATCACATTCAACGCTACAGTCGAAGCGACAATTGACGATAAGACATTAGAAGAACAGCTTAAAGATAAGCTGGACGATTTGGAAGACCAACTATCCGATATCATTGGCAATTTTGAGCATTCAATTTTCCTTTTGGAGAAGAATGACGGGACTCCGGAACAAATTATTGCCATCTATCGGAAGATGCAAGAAACAGTCCACGCACAAGCTGAAAAGTATCGTGCGCTTGGTTTAGATGATACCTCTGATTATATCCAAGACCTACAGAAAAAGTGGTGGGATTATCAGGATACGATTGAGGATATGTTGCATGATATTTACCAGACTGCGGTAGATAATCATAACAATATGCTCAGTCTGTTGGAAAACCAGTATGATATGCTGGACAACAATCAGACCAAGGATGCGATGTTGGATAACCTTTATAAGCAGCTTGAAGAACAAAAGAAAATTCAAGAAGAAGCTCATAAGGAAGAACGACGTCTGCGTGATCTCGGACTGGACGAAAACGACGAAGCAATTCAAGATTGTATTGACGCATGGTGGGGTGCTTATAATGATATTCAAGACATTAACTCTAAAATTGCAGATAATGTTCTTGATACATTTGATGACTTCATTGATTATGCCGATGATTTTGATTTGTGGGGAGATTTCAATTTTACCAAGGTTGACTACCTGAAACAAAAGCTGAAAGAAATCAATCGCCTATTTGAAGAGGGTGTTTTAACTCTGAAAGAGTATAACAGTCTTATGCGTGAAACGGGCGTTGAAATCTACAACGAACAGAAAGATGCTCTAACGAAAATCATTGAGATGACGATGGAGCTTGTTCGTCAAGAGGCTGAGGATCAAGTAGATGCTCTGGAAGCACAGATTGACGCTTTCCGTAAAATCATTGATTTGAAGAAAGAGTCTCTTTCTGCGACTAAGGATGAAGAAGACTATCAAAGAACTGTTGCAGAAAAAGTAGCTGAGATTGCTGAAAAGCAAGCGAAGCTTGCGCAGTTGGATCGTGATACGAGTGCATCAGCAAATGCTGAAAAACAAAAGCTGGCACAAGAGCTGGCTCAGCTTCAGCAGGAGTTGGCTGACTATCAAGCAGATTATGCGTATAATTCACAAGTTGACGCTTTGGACAAAGAAGCTGATACTTTTGAGGATACGAAAAACGATGAAATTTCCTATGTGAAGTCCACAGTTGATACGGAAGAAAAGGTGTACAATGCAGCTATTGCCCGCATCAACAGCAATTGGGAACAGCTATACACAGACCTAATTGAGTGGAATAAGCAATATGGAGATATGATCGACGGCGAAGATTCTATTACTTCCGCTTGGCGAACTGCTAAGGCAGCGGCGCAGGAATACGGCGATGTCGTGTCTGCGCTGAATGGTATTAACTCTGAAATTTCCTACGCTGGAAAGAATGCTGACGATAAGCAAACGCAAATCGACAGAATTTTGAGTAAGATGCAGACAAATAGTAAGGGTTGGCATACTGCAAAGACGCAGGAAGAAAAGAACCGTTTGGTTAAGGAGAATGAGGATCTTGCCGAACAGCTTTCCGCTCTATTGGGGCGCAAGGTTGTTAAAGTGAATGGCGTTTGGTATCTTGATTCCGCAAATGGCCCGCGACTGTTCCATACTGGTTTGGACGAGGGTTATGTTGGCGGTCGAGCTGCCGGTGCTGATGAAGTCCTTTCTGTTTTGAAGGATGGAGAGCTTGTCATGACGAAAGATCAGTATATGCGTATTTTCAATTCGTTGAAATATGGTATTACTGGTGTTTTGGACTCATTGATTGGCAACCTTACTTCTACATCACCCGCTGTTTCTGAGGTCGTTAAGTCGATTACGAACGACAATAGTAATACAGATAATTCGTCTACGGATGATCGTGTCACTATTCAGAACTACTTCCAGATGCAGAATGTGACGGAAGAAAATATGAAGGGCTTTGCTGAGTATTATGCTGACTTTACAATTGGAAAACTGATTAGTGCAAATCGGCGTAAGGGAATTAGAAACAAGGTTGCTAATTCTATGCTCAGAGGATAATTTTAAGAGGACACCCATTGGGTGTCCTCTTTGTTCTATAAAGGAGGTCTTGGTATGGTCATTGATTTTGCAAAGATCAATGTAAAAGAACAGCCCATGTTGATTCTCCAAAATCTTGATGATACCCCTATTGGAGTGCTAAAATACGCATTCAATGTTGAGGCCGACCTTTGTTATAATGAGATTTCAACACTGACATTTGATCTACCAGCGTATGTGGATCGAAAGCTCACAGAGAACTATGGTCGAGTTGTCGGAATGCGAATTATTGATTTGATGAACTACGGTCGCTTCCTTTTGGTTGATCCAAAAGTGGATGACGATGGTATTAAGCAAATCAAAAGTTGTACTGCATATTCGCTTGAATATGAGTTTTCGTTTAAGAAGCTTCCATTGACAGAGGGGACATATAATTTGTGGAATCCTATTGCTCCGAAAGGAACAATTTTAGGGATGATTCTTGAACTAATGCCATCTTGGAATGTTGGAAGCGTTGATGCGACTTTAATTGACAAGTATCGCACTTTCGATGATAGCGACGATCAAAATGTCTACAATTTTATGAAATCTGATTTGCAGGAGTCATATGGTTGTATTTTTTATTTTGATACCTATAAACGACTGATCCATGTGCGTGATATGGCTTCTGCCGCGCCGATTACACCCGTATACTTCTCTGTAAAAAATCTCGTGAAAAATGTGAGTGTTGATGAGGATAGCGAAAGTATTGTTACCAATCTTAGCGTATATGGTGCGGATGGTGTTGATATCCGAAGTGTCAATCCGATGGGAACAAGCAGCATTATCAATCTGCAGCATTTTATGACACTCGATAATTTTAGTCAGAATGTAATCAACAAATATAATCTGTGGGAGGAAACATTTGAGTCTTACCAGCAGCAGTATTACAATTTAACGATTGAAGAGGCTCTGAAAACTGCACAGCTTGTCACGGAACAAGCCGCTATGACTACATTGCAAGGAGAATTGACAAGCCTTGAAAATATTCAAGCGGTTACTATTCAGGCTATTGCACAAGGATTGAAGTCACAAAGCGATCTAAATAGCGTCAATGCAAAAATTAGCGCTAAAAAATCGGAGATTACACAGAAGCAGTCTGAAATTGATGCTATTTCTGCGGAAGTTTCAAGTTTGAATGAGCAGATGGTCGCAATTAACAACAAGACTACCCTATCTGCATTTTTTACAGAAGATGAGTACAAGATTATCAATCGGTATCTGAAAGAGGACTCTGTTTCAGAGGATTCATTTGTAATTCCAAAAGTGGCTACTTATGATACCTCAGGTGAGAGCGTAAAAGTTTCTGGCGCTATTTTTAATATCAGCAGATCAGAAGTTATCAAAGTCAAGAATGATTTCGGTAAGGACATTTATTCTGCATCTGGTGGCGTTTTGGAATGTTCAACTAACGGTTTTGTTCTTCGGGCGAATCTAATTCGTGCGTCTTTGGATTTTGACAGTGATAACAACATTTTGTTTACTGCGCGTGTTAATGATGGCACATTGAATGACGCAGAGTTCCCTAACGCTTGTGTATCTATCTCAGGTACGGCAATTAGTGTTTCGTCTAATGTGAAAGCTGAGTCTGAGGTCAATGGTGCGATTAGCTCTGGAAGTACATTGCAGTTCAAAATCAATACTGCAAATCTGTATTTCACAAGAAGTACAACAGAGTATGAACAGAGAACCGTAGAATGGGATCTATTTGAATATGGCAAAACTGTGTTGGAAAAAGTTTCGCAACCCTCTTATACATTTTCACTTGATTTAGCCAACTTTCTTGCTATGTCAGAATTCAAGTATTTCAAAAATCACTTGGAGCTTGGTAGCAAGGTTTATTGGCAAGATCGTGATGGTAAGGTTTTGCAGCCTATTTTACTTGGAGTCCATATTCCATTTGAAGATTTGTCTAAGTTCGAGGTGACATTATCCAGCAAGTATAATCTTTCTGGAAATGATTTTTCATATTCAGATGCTTTGAGTGATAGTGTGTCTGCGGGCAAAACGCTTGATAGTGGCAAATGGACATATAATCAGTTTGTGAATAGTGGTGCAGAAACATCACTAAGCAAATTCATGAAGTCTGCGCTGGATATCGCAAAGAACAATATCATGTCATCAAGCGGACAGGATATTTCATGGAGTGAGTCTGGTTTGCGTCTACGGAAACGAGTTGATGGATCGCCTACAGAATATGAGCCGTACCAGATTTGGATGAACAACGGTTCGATCATGTTTACCACAGATAATTGGCAAACAGCGAATCTTGCTATCGGTCAAATGGTATCTGAAGATGGTACGCTTATTAGCGGTGTAATTGCTGATAGTCTCATTGGTAAGCTGATTGCCAGCAACAGTATGATTATCGAAAGCAAAAAGAAAGACGGAAAGACTTCTGTGTTTCGTGTTGATGGAAACGGCGCTTCTCTCCATAATGCTATTTTTGATATCTACAATGCTAATCAGGTGCAAATCACTCTAAATCCGTATTCCGGAATTGCAATTGGCAAGTATCCGTTGTATGACGGTGATGAGTATACCATTGATGAAAAGAACGCATCTTTCTGGGTCGATACAGACGGAAATGTTCATATCAAAGGTACGCTTGAGGGCTGTGACGGTAAATTCAGCGGTGAGCTTTCTGCTGCAAGTGGTAATTTCAAAGGCGTTGTACAAGCATCTGATTTTCTGGACAAGTCTGGAAAGTCAATGCTGACATCTGATAAGAACAAGTTTGATAGCAATTATCTTGATCTTGGAAATATTCAGATTGACGGCACAACTGGTAATATCACGATGACTGGAAGCATCAATCTTCAAGGAAACATTACTTGGGGAACCGGCAGCAGTCCCGTTCGCGTTTTGTATGGCAGATCAAGTTATGCAACACCTACCTCTCCGTACTCTTCCTATCCAAGTTCGTCTTCAAGTGGTTGGCACAGAAGCTTGAGCGTTTCATATGACTACTATGCTTCGTATTCTTATGACGGCGGTAATACTTGGACTTCTGCAATGAAGATTCAAGGTAAAGATGGTCGTGATGGATATGACGGCGCAGACGGTAGCGATGCGAATGTTACTCGCGGTAATATTGCTAAGGCTTTGTACGAGAATTCGGATGACTATTATTACGATGGTATTTATTCGTACAGATATAATGGTCGATATTATCTTGCTATTAACGCATCATATATTCTCGCTGGTAATATTGACGCTGATAATATTGCGCTTACCTGTGGCTATGGCGGATTCGCAAAAGGATATGGTTCTGGTAGCGGCGGTAATCGAACATACGGTTCTATGATGTATGGCGGAAATGGTGAAGGCAACGCCCCATACTTCATTGTTACGGATTCTGGATGCCGAATGACTGGTCTGGATGAAATCGGGGCAATGGACTTCTTCATTACTGCCAATGGCATTTATGCAAGTGAAGAAATTACGCTGCGTTCTGATAGACGATTGAAGAATACCATCAACTACGACTTTGATCGTTATGATGAATTTTTCATGGGGCTGAAACCAGCGACATTTAAGTATAACAATGGTCATGGTGGAAGACTTCATTCTGGATTTATTGCACAGGATGTTGAAGATGCTCTTCACAACGCCGGCCTGTCTAATATGGATTTTGCTGGTCTGGTTATTGCACCTATTGAAGAGGTCAACGAGGCAGACGGAATTACTGACAATTACTACAAGCTTCGCTACGGCGAGTTCATTTCTCTGAATACACACATGATTCAGAAACTATATCGTCGTATCACCAAGCTTGAAAATGAATTGCAATCTTTGAAAGAGGGTTAATATATGAAGGATGAAGTTATCAATCGTTTAGTTGCTGTACTGAATGCGCTTGACAATATTTCTGTTCGCGGGAAGCCGAATCTTGCAAATCTGAGTGGAAGTATCGCCATTCTTGAAGAGACGAGAGACATTTTGCTTGGTTGTGAGATTACAAAGGAAGAGGAACAGCCAAAGGATAAGTAAGCGGAGGTGCAGTTATGGCTTTTTGGGGTGACTATTTTATTTTTGATGGTATCCCTTGCACGGAATACGGGCTAAGGCTTTACGAAGTCAATGGTGTTTCTCCTGGTAATGGTAGTTTTCCTACGCCGGCAGAAATTTCGGAAGACCGTATTTCTGGTCGATATAAGCCGCTGTTTTATGGTATCACACAAAATGAGCCATTGACATTCAAAATGGTATTTGGAGCTGATAAGTCGTTTGTGAAAACAAACGGCTTTTTTGATGCCTGGGATCGGGAGGCAATCAGTGCATGGTTGTCTCCTGTCGATGGTTATAAGTGGTTGGAAATTGAGCAGGCCGATATGGAGCAGGTTCGATATCGGTGCTTGATTGAAGATTTGCAGATGGTGGAAATCGGAAATTTACCGATTGCTTTTTCATGCACTGTTCGATGCGATTCCCCATTTGCCTATCAGTATCCGGTGACATATAGCTATAACTGCAGCGGCAACACTAACATTATTTTGCGCAATCTCGGAAGTTATCGTGGTGGATATCAGCCAAAGCTAAAAATCACACTGAACGGAAGTAACGCTATCAAAATCATCAATCATTCTGATAACGATAGGGTTTTTGCATTGAGCGATCTTCCGCAAGACTACTTCTTAGAGATTGAAGTGGATAATGAAAATGGTGTAATTACAAATAATATGGATTTGAACCTATATCCATATTTCAATTTTGAATTCTTCAAGCTTGTTTGTGGTGACAATTTGCTTGAAGTGGTTGGGAATTGTATGTTGGAAATCCAATGTGAGTTTCCCGTAAATGTTGGAGGTTAATATGCAATCAAAAGTTTATGACCTACCTGAAATCCTTTTTGTTGGCGGGGAAACACACGATTTACGATTTTGCCTATTCACTGATACACGAAAGCCGTTCAGCGCATCAGGCGCTACGGCTACATTTTCAGTGGTGTATTCAGTAAATCGTACAGGTACTCCGGTGTTATCAAAGCCCATGTCTATTGTTGCAAATGATGATGGCGTTGAAAATATTCTGACGGTTACGCTTCTCCCACAAGAGACCGTGAACCTATATGGCAAGTATATCTATCAGATCACCATTCAGGATATGTCCGGAGAAACTGAGATTCCAAGCCAAGGCATTTTAGGTATTACAAACAATATTGATAAGGCAATCATCAAATAAGGAGGATTTGCGATGACTACTACATATTTCTTGAATCAGGTGATGGGTAATCTATTTCACACAAAGGAGAATCCAGCGCTTCCAGGTGATTATTACATTGGTTTAAGCGCGACTGAACCTGGTGTAGATGGATCTGGCGTATCTGAACCGGCTTCAAGCGCTGGTTATAAGCGTGTCAAGCTAACTGTTCTGAGCGAGCCGACTGCTGGTGTAATTAAGAATACTGCTGCGGTTTCGTTTGATGAGTCAACTGCGAACTGGGGTACAATGACGCATTTTGTTATTTACGACGCTTTGACTGGCGGAAATCTGCTCATGTTTGATGAGCTGTCTTCTGCTCGTAATGTTGAAACTGCGACCATCGTTACCATTAAGGCTGGTAGCCTGACTTTGACATTGAGCAATCCTGCATAAAATTAGCTAAACAATTTGGCGGTGAGTTATGGCACAAGAATATAATATCTATCTTCGCAAGCGGCTGACGGAGTTTGATGTTATTATCAAAAATCTTCCGTATCGAGACGGCCTAATCATGTATAACAAAATGTATCTGGATGCGATGGTTAATTATTTGTGCCTACAAAGATTTATCATCGGAGAGAGTGACGCTAATCTTAGAACTGAGATTGACGAGTTGTTAGAGCGTGTATTTAATACGTTTCAGAACAAGGTTGAGATTGATTTGGATGTTGAATTGGCTGCTGGTAAGCCGATCTCCGGTCAATCTGACCTTGTTTTTGCAACGAGTCCATTTGAAATGGGCGAAGAAACATACGAGATTTTTCAAAATCTAACGAGACTTACAACATCTGCATTGCAATACGATCTTGCGAAGTCAATTGGAAGCGGGCGTAGCGATTTGATTTTTCACACAGCGACCGCTGATACAATAAAGACCGCTTTTGATAAGATGCAGAATGACATCGAGCTTTTATCCAGTGTCGATACAAAGAAGGAGACATTTGCTGGTGCTGGCACAGAGATGCAATTAAACACAGATCGGTTTGATTTGTATTACTTGCTCGCTGTGCAAGGAGAAGCTGTTATGAATCTGCTTTGCTCGATGGATTTTGAAATGTGGTACACGCTTGGCAATGCAAATCAGACATTTTATTTGACTGCTGTAAACAACGGTGTGAAATCGACAAAGTATCTTTCTACGGATGGATTTATGTCACTAATTGCCGCAGTCAATGAATCTCTCGAAGCTTTTATTAAGGCTGAATTTTCGGAGTTACATTTGACACCAAATGTTGCTGCCGGCTTAAAGCGATATCGTTTGTTGTCTGATCTCGATTCGTCTACTCTTAGCAGCATAGATTCTATGTCACTTGACGAGCTTGATTATGTTGAGCTGGCTTAAAACGATTAGGAAGGTGTTTATATATGTCTAAGGGTACGCTTGGTAGTTTTAATGGAACTACAACAGCGAACGCAAACATGGTCGATGTATTCAGAAAAAACGAAATTGAATTACATCAGAATAGTGTTTTGGCATTTGCTGAACGAATGATTATTAAGAAAATTGGTATTCAATGTGATCCAGGCACAGAGGTATCCATCAATGGATGCGATATCCCGATTGTGTCTGGTGTTTTTGAATTAGGGTATGGACAGATTGACATTACGAGTCTTGTGTTCAAACAAGCCGTAGCTGTCAACATCTATTACATGTATTAACAAACAGGAGGTTGCTATGAGTGATATTCCTTTTTGGAGTGGAGGTTCTGGCGGCGGAACAGGCGGAGTTTCCAACTATGACCAGCTTTCCAACAAACCGGTAACAAACATCAGCGGCTCTGGTATTGTTATTTCAAGCTTATCTACTGGCGTTTACAATATCGACGGAACATGGAAGATCACGTTAGATGATGATGAGCGTGAGACATTAAAGGATGATCTTTTCTATGTTAAAAATGATGAAGAAAATGTCAAGCTTACATGGATCAGCGCCGGTCTGATTAAGACATATAGCGTTCCGTCTGGCGGTAGTAAGGATGATATTGTTGAAGACAGTGTTGCCACATCTTCTGCTGTTATGGCAGATATGATTGGCAGCTTTTAATTTGTGCAGAAAGAGTAGCGCTATCTTTTTGTAAATATTCTGTAAGCTAAATAACAAGAAAGGAGAACAAGATAATGGCTCATTTTGTGTATACGGGCTTGAAAGCAAATTTGCCAGAAGTCCGTGAAAATGCGTTTTATCTTTGTACGGACACAAGAGAGATTTACTTTGGTGCAGATCTCTTTACCGAAGCAGTTCGTACATACACTGGTGAAAAACCGGCAACTCCTGCCACTGGTGTTTTGTATGTTAATACGGACACCAAGGTTGGTGAGATTTGGACGGGCAGTGCATGGGTGCAGCTATTCGGCGGATCGTCAACAGACGATATTGTGTTCACAGAAGATCTGGTGTTTACATATCAGTTTGGTAAGTATACACCGGTCGGAGGCAAGGTCACAGTTCCAGCAAAAGATAAGACTTTGACAGAGCTTTTGAATGACGCTTTCGCAGAAGATCAAAACCCGACTGTAACTCAGCCGAGTGTTGCATTAACTGCGGCTAAGATCAAGGCATATGAAGTTGGTACAAAGGTATCTCCAGATTACTCTGCTGTGCTAAATGCTGGTTCTTATGAATTCGGACCGGCAACTGGCATCGTTGCTTCCGCATGGAAAGTGACAAATACAGATGGCGGTGAGAAAACAACTGCAAGTGGAACATTCGATGAGATTACCGTTGGCGATGACACAGCATATTCCATCACTGCCGAGGCGACTTATGCAGACGGTGCTATGCCGAAGACTGCATTGGAAAAGGATTATGCTGCTGGGCAGATCAAGGCAGGTAAGAAGACGGCTACGAAGAGCAAGATTTCTGGCTATCGTAACAGTTTCTACGGTTCTTTGACTGCTAAAGATGGTGTGGTAAACTCTGCGCTTGTCCGCGCTTTGTCCGGAAAGAGTAATAAGGCACTTGCTGCTGGAAACAGTTTTACCATCTCTATTCCCGTTGGAGCTATCCGTGTCGTGTTTGCATATCCCGCTTCGCTGCGTGATGTCAACTCTGTTCAGGACGTCAACGGAATGAACGCAGAGGTTAAAACTGCGTTTACACAGTCCGTTGTTTCTGTTGAGGGTGCTAACGGATATGACGGTATTGATTATAAGGTGTATGTGATGGATATGGCTAATGCCAACGACACCGCAAACACTTATAAGGTCACAATTTGAGGAAGGAGTGAATTGTAATGGCTGATTTTGGTAAGCTAAATTTCGCGGTTGCATTCGTTCCTCAGACTGCTTTCCCTTTGGACGGACGTACATATTTTGAAAGCCTTGAAACGGCGCGGGCCGCTGCTGCAACTGCTGTTCCTGTCGGCAGCTCTGATGGTGTATATCATTATGGTATGCAACTATTTGTCGTTGAGAACGGTGTGTCTGCTGGATATCGTATCCAACCGGATAAGACTCTTACGAAAGTCGATGGTATTTCTGCCGAGGATCTTGTCGGAGAGTTTTAACCTATTTGCTTGATTTGGCGAGGGCAATAGCCCTCGCTTAATCTATATTTATCACTATTTTATAAGCCGTATCAACGGCAAGAAAGGATGAAGAAACTATGGCAAATCTAATTTATAAGGGCTTGAAAGCTAACTTGCCTGCGGAGCGTAATGTAAACAGCTTCTATCTCTGCACGGATACCCGTGAGCTGTTCTTCGGCGCAAATCTTTACACTGAGGCTGTGCGCTTCTACGATGGTACTAAGCCTACCGCTCCTGCCCAGGGTGTGTTGTACATTGACACTGTTTCTGGCGCTGGTGATGTGTGGAATGGTACTACATGGAAGTCTGTTTTCACCGCTATTGTAACAAAGACCGTTGCTACAACTATCGGTGCTTCTGCAAGTGACAGCGAAGTGCCTACTGCAAAGGCAGTCAAGGATTATGTTGCTGGTATTACTGGTAGCGAACTTGGTGAGCTGGCGCACAAGGACAATGTGTCTGAGAACGAGCTTGAAGAGACTCTAAAGAACAAGATCAACGGTAAGGTTGATTCTGTTGGTGCTGGCGACAACAGTGTTGACATCGGCGGTACTGCCACTAAGCCTACTGTTAAGGTGAAGCTTTCTCCTGCTGCTGGCAATGCTTTGGAGCTTGACGAGACCGAAGGTCAAGAAGGTCTGAAGGTCATTATCCCAAATGCAGACACCTATACTGTCGTTAAGGACGAGTCTGCTGCTGAAGGTTTTGCTGCAACCTATCATCTGACTAAGAATGGTGCAAATGTCGGCACTGCAATCAATATTCCTAAGGATATGGTTGTTCAGAGCGGTACTGTTGTCACCAATCCGGAAGGTCAGGCTAATGGTACTTATCTGAAGCTGGTGCTTGCCAATGCTGAGAACAGCGAGATCTACATCCCTGTTGATTCTCTGATTGAGTATGTCACCTCTGGTTCTGCAGCTGGCGATATGGTCGTTATCTACATTGATGAGACCACTCATAAGGTAACTGCTACTATTACTGATGGTACTATTACCAAGGCTAAGCTGACTACTGAGCTGCAGACCGAGATCAATAAGATTCACACTCATGCCAATAAGGACGAGCTGGATAAGATTGAGACCGGCGATAAGGAGAAGTGGGATACCGCTGCTGGTAAGGCGCACGAACACGCTAACAAGGCAGAGCTTGACAAGATTGCAGTTGGCGACAAAGCAAAGTGGGATGCCGCAGAGCAGAACGCAAAGGACTATGCGGATGAACTGAACACCGCTATGGACGGTCGTATGACTGCTGCTGAGGGTAAGCTTACTACTTTGCAGGGCGACGAGAAGACCGAGGGTTCTGTTAAGAAGGCTCTTGCTGATGCTAAGGGCTATGCAGACGGCTTGAACAGCGACATGGATACTCGTGTCAAGGCTGTTGAGGAAGCTGTCACTGTCGGTGCTTTTTAATCGAGGATTTTTCATTCGCTTTAATCAATGATGTATCCGAAAACGGCGGACGGGCAAAAGCCCGTCCGCTTTCTTTATCAATTTAAGGAGGTGTGCAAGTGGGATACAATTTTCGGGTTTTTGAAACGGTAAAAAGCAAGGCTGAAAATACTGCCTTGATTCCGATTACACCTGGACGGTATCTGATCTGCACTGATACTTCCGATGTCTACTATGACACCAAAGACAATGTTCGTAAGCATCTTACTGACATTATTGATTTGGAGACGGACGCGGAAAGAACAGCAATTCTTGCTCCATTGGACAAATTTTACTTTGTAAAAGATACAGCTCATTTCTGGCGCTATTTGAATGATGCGTGGGTTGACCTCACATCTGGAAGCGGCGCAAGCGACGCTGTTTATGCAACTCTGGCCGCAGATGGATGGGTGAACGGCAAACAGAGTATTTCGATCAATGGATTAGGTGCAAATCAGAATGGAATTATCAGCATTACACAAGACATTTCAGCACAAGCGATGGAGGCAGTAAAGAATGGAGAGCTTTATGTCTGCGCTCAGGCCGATGGAACTATCACAATCGCTGCGGATGGCACTGTACCCACCTGCGATATTCCAACCGTCATTATTTTGCTGAGTTAAGAAAGGCGGTGTTGACGGATGAGCGAAACAACTAACTACGGGCTTTATTTGGAAGATGATGCGTCTGCTAAGTTCCAAACATGGAGACAGAAAATGAATGGTTCTGGGCAATCCAATATGGTGAAGATTGACACCGCTCTTGGCGAGAAAGCAGACAAAAGCACTTCAGCTACGGCAACATTGCTGGCTTCCGCATGGGTAGGCGTAGATGCTCCTTTCACACAAGAACTCTCTATTGAGGGGCTTGGTGCTGCGCAAAACGGAACTATTTCGGTGGCGCATAGTGCGACTGCCGAGCAACGGGAAATTGCGCGAGAAGCGTTGCTCTCCATCACCGGTCAGGAAAACGGAAAGCTACAAATCGTAGCTGATGGTGAACTGCCAGAACAAGACATTCCCGTTGTAATTATTCTCTTAGGTTAATGGAGGAATCAATATGCCTATTATTTCTAATTTCCCAACTGGCGGCGGATCTGGCGGCGGACTTGCTCTTGCTGCTGTTACGGGAATTGCAACGCTCGCGGCGGCTGGAAAGGTCTATGTAAAATGGACTGATCCTGATGATATGGTTGTTGCTGGCTCTACTCTTGCCGCATGGGGAGGAACACTCCTTGTTCGTAAGGCTGGTTCTGCTCCGACAAGTCGTAGAGATGGCACAATCGTTCTCGACAGCAAGACGCGAGATCAATATAAATCTGCCTATTTCTGTGATAGTGGATTGACTAACGGCGTGAAGTATTACTATAAGCTGTTCCCATACACTACCACTGGTACATATACGGACAGTACGGATGACGAATTCAATGTTACTCCTGCTGCTGTAAATGTTGGTAATATTTCTGGCGCAAGCGCTGTTGCTGCTGGTAATGGAAAGCTTGCAATCAAGTGGACTGATCCAGCCGCGACCGTAGTTTCGGACGGCGTGACACTTGCGACATGGGCAAGCACAAAGATTGTCGTTAAGGCTGGAAGTTACGCAACTTCTCCAGACGATAGCGATGCGGCTTATAGCCTAAATGTTACCACTCGCAATCAGTATGCGAATTCTGCGCTTACTGTTACTGGCCTAACTAACGGAACGACCTATTACATTTCATTCTTCCCCATCTCTACGGATGGCGCAGTTAATGTAAACACAAGTAATAGAATAACCGGAGTTCCAAATCGTTTGAAGATTACGACCGTTCCAAGCCAGAGTGGTACGCTGACATATAATAAAAACTCTCAGTCCCCGTCTTGGAGCAATTATGACACATCCAAGATGACGATTGGCGGAACGACATCTGGAACAAATGCCGGCACATACAATGCCACATTTACGCCAAAGTCGGATTATTGCTGGTCTGACGGCACAACTACAGCAAAGACTGTTTCGTGGAAAATCGGCAAAGCGACTGGTACGCTGACTGTGAGCAAGACAAGCGTTACGGTCGATAAGGATAATTTGACTACCACATTTACGATTGGTGGTAATCACGACGGAACGGTGTCGGTTAAGTCTAACAATACTTCTATTGCGACTGTTAGTCTAAGCGGAAATACCGCTACGGTTTCTCATGTCAATCAGACCACAGGTAACACTACAATCACTGTTTCTTGCGGTGCTGGTACGAACTACACAGCCCCTTCTAACAAGACAGTTGATGTTATCGCGTCGTTTATGCCTCCAATGGGTAATGCGCTTGACACATACACATGGGAACAAATCGCTCAGATTTCCGCTGCCGGTAAGGGTGATGACTATTTCGACGTCGGTGATCGTAAGGGTGTTTTAGTCAATGGTACAGTCGGTACATTTGCAGTGAATGCTACTTACTATGTATATATTCTTGGATTTGCTCACAATGGCGCATCAAACACCATTGACTTTGGCGGATTCAAGTCTGCGGCTTCTGGCGGAAGTGATTTGTGTCTCACCGATGGCAACTACAATAGTTATTCGACGAATGGTTCAAAGTATTTCAACATGAACCATTGGGGTAACTATAACTATGGTGGATGGGCTGGATGCGATCTACGTTATGATGTTCTTGGCAGTACGAATGTTGCTCCAAGCGGATATGGTAGCGCGGCTTCTTCTGGTCGTAAGGGTAATGATGCAACATCTACTTGTGCTACAAGCCCTGTTGCAAACACGCTAATGGCTGCATTGCCATCCGCGCTTCGTGCGGTTATGAAACCGATGACGATTTATACGGACAATACTGCTGGCGGTTCTGATACTGCTTCGTATGTTACAAAGTCTGTAGATTATCTGCCGTTGTTGGCGGAGTTTGAGATCTTTGGCTCTCGCTCTTATGCAAATAGTGCAGAAAAGAATTATCAGAAACAGTACGATTACTATAAGGCTGGTAATTCTAAGATCAAGTATCGCCATAACTCTACTTCTTCCGCTGCGTATTGGTGGGAGCGTTCTCCGTACTACCGCAACGGCGACGGCTTCTGCAGTGTGACCGCGAACGGCGACGCGAACCGCACCAGCGCCAGGTATTCCATTGGCCTCGCCCCCGCTTTCCGCGTCTAATCCCATATCAAGAGAATCCTGCCCTCGAAAGAGGGCGGGTTTCTTTTTGTTTTTCAAAATATAAAAAAGGAGTTCTATTTATGTCGGTATTAAAAGCACATAGATCTGAAAGCAAAGCTGAGTTTGTGAATACTGCAAACAAGATTTATGTGGAAACGATCAACTTCTTATCTCGACTTTCTGCAAGATTTTCAAGATTGATGGCAAATGATGTATCACATCTCGCGTCAGAAGTCCTTGTGAATGCAGAAAAAGCAAACAGCATCTTCCCATCGGATCACACCAGAAAGGAATTGCGCAAGCAGCACCTTTTAGAGTCAAGAGCTGCATTGATGGCTTTGGATGTTGAGCTGTCTCATTGCTACGACATTATGATGCTGAATCCGGAAGGGTGCTTCACAACATCAAATGGAAATCCAGTTAAACCGGCGAGAGCAAAAGAAATTCTTGAAAATATGGCACAATCGCTTGGTGAGCTGATTGATTCCGAAAACGGTCTTTTGACAAATACATTAAAGAGCGACAAAGACCGTTGATATAACTACCCACAATAGTTGGGCTTTGCTTACCAGATCATAAAATTGGGTGCATTTCTGTAAAACCTGTCGGCTTTGGGGATTCCCGCTGTCCACTGCGAATTGGTGGGAGCGTTCTCCGTACTACAACAACAGCAACAACTTCTGCAATGTGAACACGAACGGCAACGCGAACAACAACAACGCCAGGAATTCCAATGGCCTCGCCCCCGATTTCGCAACCCTTTTAGGTTATGGTCAAATACGGTAGTCCTTTTTAGGATGAAGGAGACCTTTGCGAAAGGAGAAATGTTTCCCGTGGATAAAACCCAGAACCGCTCTTTTGATGCTTTTGCACGGACGCTTCTTGCATGGTGGGAGGATATTGTGCTTAATCTCATTTCATGTGTCAAGGCAAAGCAGTTTAGGCGCACTCTATATTACAACTGTACGAAAGGCGAATAACTATTTATGACAAGCAAAGAGCGTCATGAGGCAAGATTCCAACGACGGAAAGCCGAGAGATGGCGCAAGAAACAAGAACGAAGTCTTGCTGTAGGAACGATGTCAGATGTATTTTCCTACGGCGACTTATACAAGGCAGGGAAGCAATGCTGTAATGGTGTGCGTTGGAAGAACAGCGCACAAAGATTTGAAATGCACCTGTTTTCCGGCACGGCGCGACGGAGAAAACTATTACTGGATAAAATGTGGAAACCATGCCCATATGTCCATTTCGTTATCTCTGAGCGCGGTAAAACAAGACCAATTGACGCACCTCGCATTCAAGATAGACAGATACACAAGGTTTATACAAAGAAAGTCCTTTTGCCTTTATATCTGCCAGATATGATTTGGAATAACGGAGCAAGTCTCCCAGGCAAAGGTTTTCATTTCTCTAAAAGACTTTTGCGCGAGGATTTGCATTATCATTTTAAGCGCTATGGGAGAAATGGAAGCATAATTCTTTTAGACTACAAACAATTCTTTCCAAGTGCATCGCACCGTGTTATCTACGCCCGTCATAACAAGCTGATTCATGATTATGATTTGTGCAAGCTTGGTGATGATATTGTTGCATCAAGCACCGGTGATAAAGGTATGCCGCTTGGAGTTGAGCCGAGTCAGGCTGAAATGATTGCTTTCCCATCTCCGCTTGATAACTACATTAAATGCCAGCTCTCTATTAAATGCGCTGGTCATTATATGGATGACTACTATATTATAGTTCCTCCAAATCAAGATCCAAAGGAGATCATGCGTCTCATTGTTCAAAAAGCGTCAGAATTAGATTTAACCATCAGTAAAGAAAAATCCAGAATTGTCCCGCTCTCCAAGCCGTTTCGTTATTGTAAGGCGAAATATACCTTGACGGAAAGCGGTCGTGTTATTGTGACTGGTAATCGAGGAAGTTTCAAGCGTACCAGACACAAAATCAAAGCATTCTATGAGAAAGTACAAAACGGAGAAATGTCCTACGAGGATTTATGGACTTCTGTAAATGGGATGCTTGCGTATTTAGAGAGCTATCAAAATCATCAACGAGTGTTGAGGTTGCGGCGGCTCTTTTATGCTATCTATGGCTTTTCAGCAGAAAACATAGAAAATTTCAGAGCAATGGAGAGATTAAAAGATGCAGTACATTGTACATAGAAGATTTAGGCACACTTCTGTTTGCGATAGTGTGAATATTCCAGCTATGAGCGAATGCGAGTCTGTCGGTAATGTTATTTATTACAATGGCAAGCAAATTTGCAGTGTATTTTCCAGAAATGCACACCAGTTTTTTGCCAGAAATGACGATGGTAATGGAATGCTCAGAGGTAAACTCACAAGCAGTATCCAGACGGCGCTTGAGAAAAAAGATACAAAGCACGATGAGCGTTGTGAAAAGGTAGCAAACGATTCTATTTGTCAAAGATACCGTCGCCAAGAGTGCGACGATACATGGCTTTGGAATCATGATTTTTATAATGCCGATATTGATGTACTACGGTATATTGCAAATCTGATTGGAGTAAAGGAGGGCAAATAAATGTATCGTATTGTTAAAGTTTCAGATGGAAAAGAACTTGGTATGGTCGAGACTGTTACATATGTGAAGATTGGTAGCAGCGGCGATTTTGCCATTGCCAAGAAAGAGAATGCAACTGGCGTTGTGTTTGATGGAACAACCTATGGTTTGATTGGTCATGATGAAATCCAGAATGCAGAAACCGTTATTGTATCAGAGATTGACGGCGGAACTGCTGTATCCCATCAACAGTCCGCAATCAATGAAATGATTCAAACGATTTTGGAGGGATAACAATGAAAGAGAAGCTTAGAGAATTATACCAGAATGGGCAGGCTGGCATTACGCCGTGCATTAGCGCGAATGGCTTACTTAAAGCAGTTGCGAACGGCTGGATCACACTTGACGATGCTGTTGAGATCATCGGCGGCGAAGACACTTTACCAATTGTCCGTGCGGCAAAGCTGAAGGAGATTTCGATTGCTTGCAACGAAACTATTGTAAACGGCGTTGATCTTACTCTCAATGGCGAAACAGTTCATTTTAATCTGAGTACGGAGGATCAGGCAAATATCGCAAACCTGTTCCGTGTTGTTGAACTTGGCGGAACTGAATTCCCGTATCAGGCTGACGGCGGCGTTTGTCGTATCTATACAGCATCGGAAATTGCAACGATTTATATTGCTGCGCAAACGCTTATTACAACACAGACAACATATCACAATGAGTTGAAAGCCTATGTACAATCTCTGGATAGTGTTGAAGCGGTCACATCAATTGTATATGGAATGACTTTGCCAGATCCGTATAATACCGAAATGAATGAGAAGCTTGCCGTTGCAAATGAACAAATGCAAGCAATTATTGCTCGTCTGAGCAGCGCGGCAAATGCGTAATCTGAAGACATTTTTCAAACTGGCAGCACTGTTTGTTATTGGCGGTGCTGCCTATGTTTTGATCGAACTACTTTGGCGCGGTCATAGTCATATTTCCATGTTTATTCTTGGCGGTATGTGTTTTGTTTCTATCGGTTTAATCAACGAACTGTTTCCGTGGGAACTTGGTATTGTATGGCAGGCTTTAATTGGCGGTGTACTTGTAACCACTCTTGAATTTATTACAGGCTTAATTGTGAATGTTTGGCTTGGATTAAATGTGTGGGACTATTCAAATCTACCGCTTAATTTGATGGGGCAAATTTGCTTGCCGTTTTTCTTTGCTTGGGTTGGGTTGTCTGTCGTGGCTATTATACTTGACGATTATTTTCGATATTGGTTTTTCGGAGAAGAGAAGCCGCATTATATGCTGGTTTAAGGGCGGTGATATAAATGAATGAAGAAAAAATCTGGAAATTCTTAAAGTCAAAAGGTTTTACTGATTTTGGTGTATCTGGGCTGATGGGAAATCTATACGCCGAGTCTGGATTAAGCCCTATCAATCTTCAAAACTCATATGAGAAGAAGCTTAATTTTACAGATCAAAGCTATACGCAAGCCGTTGATAATGGCAGCTATACAAACTTTGTCAAGGATGCTGCCGGTTATGGGCTTGCCCAATGGACATATTGGAGTCGAAAGCAAAACCTATTGAATTACGCACGAAGCGTCGGAAAATCAATCGGTGATTTGGACATGCAGCTTGAATTTCTCTGCAAGGAGCTTTCCGGATATCCTACTGTGTGGAAAACGCTGCAGTCTGCGACGTCCGTTTTTGAAGCATCTAACGCTGTGCTATTACAGTATGAACGACCTGCTAACCAAAGCGAAGCCGTTCAAAACAAACGTGCAAGCTATGGACAAGCTTATTATGACAAGTTTGCGCAGAGTACGACAAAGGAAGGAGTTGGTAGTTTGACTGCGATTGAAAGACTTATTGCGACGGCAAAGGCAGAAGAGGGCTATTTGGAAAAGGCAACGAATGCCCAGCTTGATAGTAAAACTGCAAATGCCGGTAGCAACAACTGGACAAAGTACGCCCGTGATTTGGATAACATCGGGAACATTTACAATGGCAAAAAGAACGGCTATGCTTGGTGTGATGTTTTTGTTGACTGGTGTTTTATCAAGACATTTGGCGTAGATCTTGCTATGAAGCTGCTGTGTCAGCCATATGGCGGTGCTGGAGCTGGATGTACCTATTCTGTTCAGTATTATAAGCAAAAGGGGCAGTTCCATAAAAGCAATCCTCAGGCCGGCGATCAGATTTTCTTCACTAACGATGGCGGAGCAACATCTTATCACACCGGACTTGTTATTGCTGTTGGAAATGGCAAAGTCTATACGATTGAGGGAAATACATCAAGCGCTTCTGGCGTTGTTCCTAATGGTGGATGCGTAAGAGCCAAATCCTATAATCTTACCGCTACATATATTTGTGGGTACGGTAGACCAGATTGGTCGCTTGTTGGTGAAAGTGTAGAACAGGAGGATGAAGATATGACTTTGGATAGATTCAAAGAGTTGATGAAAGAGTATCGTGCAGAGCTTCAGGACAACGATTGTGGTACTTGGAGTAAGGACGCTCGTGAGTGGGCAATCGCAAACGGTCTCATTGGTGGTACTGGAAACAATGCAAATGGAGAGCCGAATTATGCTTGGGCAGATCAGCTTACGAGAGAGCAGGCCGCAGCGCTATTCTATCGTTTTGCAAAATTGATGGGTAAAGCGTAATGGCTGTTAAGCGTAAAGTGAAGCGTCGCAAGAAAAAGAAAGGTCTTATCCAGCATCTTGTTTCGCTTGGCTTTAGCAATCGGCTTGCGATTTACATACTTTTGTTTTTGGCTGCTGGCTTGGCTGGCGGCTTTTATCTTGCCAACGAAAGCATTAGAACCGGATATACTGGCGCTCTGATGTGCTGGACGGTGGTATTTACGCCGATTGGTACAGCTTGTAGCATTGTGCTAAGTAAAATCGTTCATAAAAGCGAAGCTGAAAATGTTGGTGGAAATGGAGACGGCATCAAATTTGCAATGGCAATGTCTGACGCATTAAATGATGACGAATCGAGCTGGGAAAGTCCAGCTATTTAATTTGAGAAGATAACAGTAGTCTGCCGGCTACTGTTATTTTTTATTTGTTAGGAGGATACGCAATATGGAATGGGTAAAGATTCTTGTTTCTGCTCTGGCTGGGTTAGCTGCCGCAATTCCTCTTGTAGTCGAGTTGGTAAAATATGTTCAGAAAGCAATCAGAGAAAAGAACTGGTCTAAGGTGCTGGATATGGTAATGAACCTTATGCAGACCGCAGAGACTAAGTTTGAGACTGGTGCTGAGCGTAAGGAGTGGGTACTTGCAATGGTAAAGGCATCTGCTGATACAATCGACTACGATATTGACATGGATGCAATTAGTGATTTGATTGATAGTCTGTGCAATATGAGCAAGGTCGTAAATGCCCCAAAAGCTTAATTAGGTTTGAGCAGATTGGAGGTACTTTATGACTGGACTCGAAGAGTTTCTAAAGACTTTCGGGAACATTACGGTTTCCAATGTGATTACCGTTGCTCTTGCAGCCGTTTTCCTTGGTATGACTTATAAGAAGATCAGAGATTATCTTATTAAGAAATACGAAGCTGAAAAAGAAAAGGACAAAGAGCTGAAAGAGGCACTTGAAGCTGTGCGTAAGTACCCCGAATATCGTCAACAAAGCATTAGGATTCAAGAAAAGCTGGAAAGCGAAATCCAAGAGTTGCGTAAGGCGCAGGACGAACATACCTGCCGCTTATTGCAGATGGAGGAAAATTCCCAGCGTAGGGAGCGTAATAAACTACGCGACAGACTGCTCCAAAACTATCGTTATTACACGAGCAAGGAGCATAACCCGCGTCAAGAGTGGACTCGTATGGAGTCAGAAACATTCTGGGAGTGTTTCGCAGATTATGAGAACATGAATGGCAACGGTTATATGCACAGTGTTGTGCAGCCAGAAATGAATTTGCTTGGCATTATCGAAATGGATGATACAAGTGGAATCGCTGAGCTGATGCACAGCAGAAAGTGATTTTAGATTGGCAAGATCGCCCAGAGTCATTCTGGTGAAGTTTCTTCAAACGAGGAAACAAAACAAGGGTGCAGAACAAATCTGCACCCTACAAATAATCAAATACATTTTCATATAATTTAATATGAATAGCCTGAGCTACACCGCTCATCGACGGACGATGACGCGACGCTTCACAGTCTTTTTGACCGTTACTTTCACTTCTACTTTGACTTTCGCCATAGCAGTTTCCTCCTTCCGTAGTTACTACCCTGCGCACAAGGCGCTCTGTCTGCTGTAACAGACGGATTCGGGTAGATGAACCGTTATTCCCATACGGGAGGTGGAAGGATTCTGTTATGAAAGCGCTCAGGCTATCCGCATATAAATATATCATGGAGATGGTTTCTTTTCAATAAGGGTACAGATTTATTTCTGTACCCTATTTTTTACGCATTTGTTATTGTACTCAGATTATGACACCATTTCGCGCTGGTATAATAAGCTCAATATAATAATTTGTAAGCTAAAGTGCGAGTTGTTTCAAATGGTATCTTTAACTAAGTGAATCCCCGTT
>CDZG01020501.1_pt1 | contig 45228 bp, 62 predicted proteins | sample 557741 | NCBI WGS metagenome assembly CDZG01 (sample SAMEA3182086, study PRJEB8094) | gut metagenome | biome: human; feature: gut; material: Stool; isolation source: human stools | place: Canada | collected 2013-01-21
ACGATTGAGATGAACGATCCTGCTTCCCGTCCTGAGATTGCCGTCAAGCGGGACAACATGAAGGATTACGACACAATCTTTGTTGGCTTCCCGATCTGGTGCATTGAAGATAAATCCGACAACCTACCACCCCTCTTGAGGTGGTAGGTTTTTTCGTGCAGTGACGTTAGGTTATAGGCAATGGTGACTTTGAAATGGTTATCATCTTCATCCCATACCGTTACATGGTTTACAAACAAGTCTATAAGCTGCCTGCGGAAATCTTCATCTTCAATATCACCATTCTTAAATTGGTTAAGCCAAAAGATAACTTGTTCCTTATCTAAATAACTTACTTTCTTTTCTTCCTTCTTTAGTTCTTCTTCCAGAGTCTTTTTATCCTTCTCCAACTCTACCATACGCTTGACCAGCGTTTCGGGTGCAAGGCCGTTCTCAATGGCCTTTGTGATGTTGGAGAGGGATAATTTTGTTTCATGCAGCTTGTCCTTGATGGCGGGAATATCAGTGCAGTGTTCTATGTCATGAAGGTTGGTACGAATGGTGACTTCTGCAATCTGGTTGATATTTTCGTCTGTGAGCAAGGACATAGCGTCATTGATAACTATATCCTCTATGAAGTCTTTCCGCAGGTTCCGCTTGTGGCAGTCTTTGTGGAGGTTTTTCTTTCCATAGCACTCATAGTAGGAGTACCCAGCAGTCCCGTTGCTATTGGCGTTCATCTTAGAACCGCAATGGCCGCAGTACAGCTTGCCGGATAAGAGGTATATGTGCCTTGCCTTAAATTGCCCTGGGGCTTTTCCAGAAGATTTCATACGTGCCTGCACCTGATAGAATAGTTTCTTGTCAATGATGGCGGGGATAGCGTCCTCTGCCCGGTAGTCATGGAATTGGTACACACCAATATACCGCTCATTGTGGAACATTTTACTGAAAGAACTTTTCCCAAAGTTTGTGCCTTTGGAGGTCTTATATCCACGGGCATTGAACAGGCGGCATATATCCGCAACAGAATGACCTTCTGCGTACATTTCAAACGCCTGCCGGACGATGGGAGCCGTTTCTTCATCAATCACCAGCTTCTTACCCTCTGACTTGTAGCCCAGAGGAATTGCACCGCCAATGGAATTGTGCTTATAAGCTGACTCCTTCAATCCACGGGTGATTTTTTGGGACAACTCTGCACTATAAAACTCTGCCATACCCTCAAGCACGGACTCAAGAATGATACCTTCCGGGTCATTGCTGATATTCTCTGTGGCAGAGATAAGCTGCACACCGTTCTTTCTCAAGCGGTATTTGTAGTTGGCACTGTCATAGCGGGAGCGGGCAAACCTGTCCAGCTTATAGACAATAACCGCTTGGAAGTTCTTCTTTTCAGCGTCCTTTATCATGCGTAGAAACTCTACACGCTTCTCAATATCCTTGCTGGCCGATGTTGCCCGGTCTGCGTAAATTTCAATAATACGGAACCCGTGACGCTGGCAGAAATCAGAACAGACACGTACCTGACCCTCAATAGATTGTTCTGTCTGGTTTGCACTGGAATAGCGCACATACAAAACTACCTGTTTTATTTCCTCATACATGGTTCTTCCTCCATTCTGTGAAGTCAATTATCCGGCACTGACGGTTACCCCTTTTTCAGTATTATCCAATTCATTCATGCAGATCTGGATGATACGGAAACGGCCACTTGCGCTTGCTGCATGGAACGCTTTAAGGAGTAGTGCTTCTTCCTCTGTTAGAGAAGTATCTATTGGCGCACAAGACCTATTATCGGACAAACAAAGTAAATAATCAGTTGTAACACCAAAATATGTAGCAACCTTGATAATGTTCTCAAGGCTGGGTTTACCTTTTCCCTTTTTCCACTGTGAGATACTGGCGTTTGCCAATCCTGCCCCTAACTCTACATCCTTGTTGGTCAATTTTCTTTCTTCTTGGAGAAGTGAAATACGGTCAACGATTGACATTTCTCTGCCCTCCTGAAATAATTTTAGAGTTTTTTCATTTAGGGCATTGACAAAGAGAGATTTCTCTATTATACTATTCCTTGTAAACAAGAGTTGTTTACAGGGCGCAAGAAACCCGCCCACCCTGGAAGTATTTTTCGGAAGAAAATACACCGGGTAGGTTGCCAATGCTATATGAGTGTCGCAACTTCATTATAAGCATTGAATACCTTCTTGTCAACTATTGTTTACAACACTTAGAAAGAAAGGAGGGAACGGACGTGGAGGAACTTGACACTATTCGTGAACGATTGAAGAAGCACCGCCTGTCTTTTGTCTGGCTGATTTATCAGCTGCGTCAGAAGGGGGTCATTACCGACAAGACGGAAGTAAGTTCCGTGTTTGCCGGAACCCGAACTGGCGCAAAGGCTGACGCTATCGTGCAGACCACTAAGTATATCCTGGCAGATTACGAACAGGGTAAGGTGCTCGTCCACGATGACTGAAATGCTGACTGTGCTTCTGGAAGAAAAACCTTTGAGTACCATCCTTGCCCGTAAAGTGGAAGCATACTTCCAGGACGAAGAAAACAGGAAGCGTTTTGAGGAATGGTACAAACAGAAATACGGCAAGGACTATGAATGGAGGTAGGTGTTATGGTATGAAATCGTCAGCCGTAAATAGGACGGTTGGGGTTCGCTTTGAGAATGACCTATGTGACCTTCTGGCTGAATGTGGCTGGTGGGCGCATAACCTGGCACAGAACCAAACGGGGCAACCCGCAGACGTGATTGCGGTGAAGAACAACATTGCAGTCCTGATTGACTGCAAGGATTGTGAGAACAACCGTTTCCCGCTCTCACGGATTGAATGTAACCAGGAAGGGGCTATGACCCTTTGGGAGCAGCGTGGAAATGCCTACTGTGCTTTTGCCATGAGATTGAATGACGGTGAAATCTACATGGTTCCTTTCGATGACCTGCTCATGCTGGAACTGCATGGGGTGAAAAGCCTGACGGAAGGTGAGATACGCAAGTACCCTTCTTTCGCACAATGGGCTTACCTTATGGAGGAAGCAGGATGTTGACGGAAATCGGAAGCACCATCAAAATCACTGACCCGTCACAAGAGATTATGGACTGGTGCAAAAGAAATCTGGTTCTGGTCAACCCGGACTATCAAAAGAAGGTTCGTATGCACCTGTGGGTGGGTGACACCCCGAAGCAACTTTTCCTTTACAGCATGAACGGTAATGACCTCATTCTTCCGTTTGGCTGTCTGCGGTCTATCCTGCCGCTGCTGGAAGGAGATTGGAAGAAGCTGTACCGCAAGCCAGTCAAGGTAGACTTTGGCGGCAAAGTCCCGCTGTATGAGTATCAGGAAGAAGCGGTGGCCGCAATGCTTATCAACCACTACGGTATCCTGCGTTCCCCCGCAGGCAGTGGTAAGACCCAGATGGGAATTGCCCTGGCTGCTGCGCTGGGAGTAAAGACCCTGTGGCTGACCCACACAAAAGACCTGCTGACCCAGAGTAAGGTCAGAGCAGCACAGTACATAAACCCTGACCTGCTTGGCACTATCACGGAGGGTAAAGTAGATATAGGCCAGAGCATGACCTTTGCCACTATCCAGACGATGTGCAAGGTTGACCTGGAACAGTACAGGGATGAATGGGACTGCATTATTGTGGATGAATGTCACCGTGTAAGCGGCACTCCCACGGCGGTTACCCAGTTCAGCAAGGTACTCAACTCTCTGCGGGCAAGGCACAAATACGGTCTATCCGCAACAGTTCACAGGGCAGACGGTCTTATCAAGGCCACATACGCCATGATTGGTGAAGTGGTTTGGACAGTCCCGGACGAAGCGGTAAAGAACAGAGTAATGACCGTTCACGTCCATCCGAAAGGTACAGGCGTGGGTATGAGTGCCAGTTTCCTGAACAGTGATGGTACTGTCAACTACGCAAGGTTGATTAACTACCTCACCGAACTGGAAATCCGCAACAAACTCATTATGGCTGACCTGCTGGAAAACCGTAGCCATTTCAATCTGGTTCTCTCCGAAAGGGTAGGTCACCTGAAAGAACTTTACTCCATGCTTCCCCCGGCGCTGAAAGCACAGGCTGCTGTCATTGATGGTTCCATGACCAGCAAGGTAAAGAAAGCGGAGAGGGAGCAAGCTATTGAGGATATGCGTACTGGCCGGAAACGGTATCTGTTCGCAACCTACGCACTGGCGAAGGAGGGGTTGGATATTCCCCGCCTTGACCGTCTTTTCCTTACCACCCCTCAAAAGGACTACGCTGTTATTGTCCAGAGTGTAGGCCGGGTGGCAAGAACCTTCAAGGACAAACAGCAACCTATTGTTTATGACTATGTAGACAACATCCGTTCTCTGCTCAAGTCATATAAGCAACGCTGCACCAGCTACCGCAAGTGCGGGTGTGAAATCATTGAATGAAAACAAGGAGGACTTAACAATGAAGTTGTTCAGAACTATTGAAACCACCGCTGATAACGGCTATATGGTGGGTGACGTTATCGCCTTTACCCTGACCGATGGTGAGGAAGTGGAAGCCCTGGCAGTTAAGCAGGAGCATGACGGGATGGTTTTCTGCCTGGTAGATTGCCTGAACCAGGAGTATTCCATGAATGAGGAAGATACCAACCGTGGCGGCTATGAAGCCACTGACCTGCGGGTGAAGCTGAACGGTGAAATTCTTGACCGTTTCCCGGCTGAAATCCGTGAGAAGATGGTTGCTTTCGCAAGCGGTGATTATCTGCGTCTGCCCACCGAAAAAGAGATTTTCGGCTGCAATGACTACGGCAAGGATGAACCTGACGATGTAGAGCAGTGGGAGCCGATGAAGCAGCGGAAAAACCGTATCGCTTTCCAGGGCAAGGGGACTGACCGTTGGGAGTGGTACTGGTTGCAGAACCCGCACAAGCGTTCCGCTGCCTATTTCGCCCTTGTCTACCGCGGCGGCCGTGCGGGCTCCAACGGCGCTTCCCACGTTTTTGGTGTGCGTCCCGCTTTCAAAATCTAAAATCACACCCCTTTATGGGGTGTGAGGACGAAGGAGGACTCACACAATGACCGAACATATTTTGTTCCTAAGTTACGGAAAGGACAGTCTGGCTTGTCTGGGAGCCATTGAAAAGCTGGGCTGGCCGCTTGACCGTATCGTTCATGCAGAAATCTGGGCAACCTGTGATATTTCTGCTGACCTCCCTCCAATGGTTGAGTTTAAGAAAAAGGCTGACGCTATCATTAAAAAGCGTTGGGGTATCGAAGTTGAACACATTTCCGCTATCAGGGGGGGGGGAGCAAGACACTTACGAAAGACGCTTCTACGGGGTCTTGCAAAAGGGAAAGTTCACAGGAACCATTAAGGGCTTCCCTCTTACCGTTGGAGGATGGTGCAAGCACCTTAAATACGGAAGCAATATTGACCTACGAAAAGATATTCTACAAGGAAATTCCGGCCAGACAGGGACGGATTTACGGCTTTCCAATGAGAAAGGGAAACTGGTGCAACTCCGACCTGAAAATGGCGGCATTGCGGAGAGCCATGAAATCTTTTCTGCAAGTCCCACTCCGCAGGGGACTGAAAAACATACTGTGGTGGAGTATTTGGGAATTGCCATTGACGAGCCTAAACGCTTGGAACGCTGTGACGGTGTAACTAAGAAATCACCCCTGGCTGAAATAGGCTGGACAGAAGCGGACGCTTGGAAATGGTGTGAGGAAAATGACCTTTTGTCACCCATATACACCACCGCAACCCGTGGCGGCTGCTGGTTCTGCCATAACCAGGGAGTTGACCAGCTACGGCAACTCCGAAAGAATTACCCTGACCTATGGGCGCTCCTTATGAAATGGGACTTGGACTCCCCGGTATCGTTTCATTCCGATGGCCGAACAGTCCATGACTTTGATAGGCGTTTCCAGTTGGAGGACAAGGGGCTGGTTCCAACGGACAGACGGTTCCGCTGGAAAATGATTGAAGAAGGGAATGAATAATTCCCATAATTTTATCGCACAAACTCTGCAATGCTTTCTTTAGAAAATCGCAGAAAATAGCAATGAAGGGAGGTAACTGATTGGTTCCGAACACATTCATTTTCGACTGTGAGGTTTTTGCCCATGATTGGCTGTTTGTGTTCAAAGAGGTAGCAACCGGGAGATACACCATCATTCATAACGACAATGACGCAGTGTTGGCGTTTATGGAGCAGGAACCCTACTTGGGCGGCTTCAACAACAAGCACTATGATAACCACATTCTCAAAGCCGTTATGATAGGCGCAGACCCCGAAACTGTGAAGCAGGTCAATGACCTTATCATTCTTGAGGAAATTGACGGCTGGGACATTCCGTTTTTACGGGAATATAGAGTGTTCTTCCATAGCTTTGACCTGATGGATGACTGTCAAGACGGTATATCCCTGAAAGGAATTGAAGCGCACCTGGGTATCCCCATTGAAGAAACGGAAGTGGACTTCAATATCACCCGTAAGCTGACCGCTGCGGAGTTGGAGCAGACCATTCAATATTGCAAGTATGACGTGGACGCTACGGAAATTCTCTACAATCTGCGTCAGAATTACCTAAAGAACAAAGCCACTCTGGGCAGAGTCCGGGGGTTGGATGAACGTAAGGCCATGTATATGACCAATGCAAAACTGACCTCTGTGTATCTTAGCGCAGTCAGACCCACAAAACCGTGGACGGATGAACGGGATTATGAGTACCCGGACAAACTGTTGCGGGAATACATACCGCAGGAAGTCTTTGACTTCTTTGACAGACTCCATGACCCCACAATCCCAAACATTGACCTGTTCGGCGGCTACGATGAACACGGCAAGAAGATTAAGGGAGCAAGCCTGGAAATCAGGCTTGGTGAGTGTATCATCACCCTGGCCTACGGCGGTATCCACGGTGCAATTCCAAACTATGTTGAAATCGCCACGGTAGAACGCTCCATCCGAAACAAGGACGTTGCGTCCTACTATCCACACCTGATGACCATACCATTGTCCGAAGGAAAACAGTACGGATATTGCAGCAGAAACATTCCCTCTCCGCAGGTATTTGTTCAAACTCTGGAAGATAGAGTTAAGGCGAAGAAAGCGGGTGACAAGGATACGGCCAACGCTCTCAAACTGGTACTGAATACCACCTATGGAACAATGCTTAATGGCCGGAACGGAGTGGCCTACAATGACCTGTATGACCCCCTGATGGGGAGAAGCGTATGTATCACTGGACAACTCCTGCTGCTGGAACTCTCTGTTCACTTGACCCGTGAGTGTCCTACCCTCAAAATCATCCAGCTTAACACGGATGGTATCATGGTTAGTTTTGATAACTCCGATGAAGCGAAGTGGCAGGAAATCACCCAGGAATGGCAGGACAGAACCGGGTTTGAACTGGAAGAAGATTTTATCCAGAAAATTGTCCAGAAAGACGTGAACAACTACGTTGAAGTTCCCGTTGACGGCGGTAAGCCGAAGGTAAAAGGTGGACAGCTTGTCCGTGGTATCCTGACCAACGGAAATATCGACTTCACCACAATGGGGTTACCGCCCTGGGATAACATGACTGGCGGCGCTTTCAACATCAATAACAACGCCGTGGTAGTTGCAAGGGCAATCCGTGACTACTTTGTGGACGGTACACCCCCGGAAAAAACCATAGGGGATTGCACCAGTATCCTTGACTTTCAGTTGATAGCGAAAGTAGGGGGCAAATATTCTGGCGTGGTTCACATGGTTGGCAACCGGGAAATCCCAGTACAGAAGGTGAACCGGGTTTATGCCACTGCTGACCGCAGTTATGGAACACTCTACAAGACCCATGCAGTGACGGGCAATCCGGCAAAGGTGGCCGGACTCCCTACACATTGCGTGGTGGACAACAACAATCACCTGCCCATTGAGGTTGTAGACCGTAAATGGTACGTGAAGCAGGCACAGAAGTATATCAATGACTTTCTGGGTATTAAGCCGCCCAGAAAAAACACCAGGAAGATTAACTCACTCAAGAAGAAATCCCTGGCACTATTCGATTAAGGAGGATATGTATTATGACTTTTGCTGCTGTTGAAAAAGCTCTGCATGAGGGCAAGAAAATCAAACTTCCGAAGTGGAAGAACGCCTACTGGTACATGAAGGATGGCGTACTGATGAACCACTTTGAGGACGCTCCTGTTGAGAAGGATGTTCCCACCACCCGCCTGTTTCCCCGTGACCTGTTGTGGGTTTTGCGGGATGACTGGGAGATTGTGGAGGACGATGAGCAGACCTCTAACCTTACGGCCACTCTTGTTCCTGTGCCGGACTTCTCTTTCAGCGTGGCGCTGGATTATCTCAAGCAGGGTAAGAAGGTTGCCCGCAAGGGTTGGAACGGCAAGGGAATGTTCCTTTTCCTGGCTGATGACATTGAGTTTAGCACGGCTGCTGACCTGTCCAGTGTGCAGGATTTGGAGGGAGAACTTACCTGTCCGTCCATCGTTCTCAAGACCGCTGATGACAAGTTCGTTGTAGGTTGGCTGGCTTCCCAGACCGATATGCTGGCCGATGACTGGAACATTGTAGAGTAAGGAGGAAACCGCAATGGCTAATATCTATGAAACCATGAATGTTCGTCAGAAATTGGCGAAAGCCCGCCTGTACTTCCTGAACCAGAAGGTTCAGAAGTCCGGCAAGAATATGCACCTTGAGTTCAAGTATTTTGAGTTGGAGGATATTGTTCCCCCGGCAATCCGCATTTTCGCCCGTGTGGGGCTGACTACCAACATCGAGTTTACCGATGACAAGGCCGTTATGAGCGTATTCAACGCTGACAACATTGAGGAAGCCCCGATGACCTTTACCGTCCCGTATCGTGAGGTCAAGCCGATTGTCAGCAATCAGGGCAAGGAAGTGACCAACCCCATGCAGGCGCTTGGTTCTTCCATCACCTACCTGCGCCGTTACTTGTGGATGGCTGTGCTGGACATTACGGAACCTGACGATGTGGACGCAAGCCTGGGTTCTACGGACAATACGGAGGAAACCAGTGAGTTTGCGGAAGAAGCCGCTGCCGCAGAAGCCGCCGCTCCTGCAAAGGCTGATAAGAAGGGCAAGAAGAAAGTCCCGGCTACCGCTGCGGAGCGTAAGCAGGCAAAGGAAGAACTGACTTCCGCTGACGGCGCTGCCAGTGAGGAACAGATTGCCAACCTCAAGACCCTGTGCAAAGACCTGATGGAAAAAGATGAAGCCCAGGAGGATTTTGTTCAGCAGATTGCAATGAAAACCGATGGGTTCACCAACATCACCGCTTCTGCTTGCACCGCCCTGTGCCAGAACCTTGAGGAAATCATTTCCCAGTATGGGGAGTAAGGGAGAAGCAGTATGGCAGACAATGTAAATCACCCTTCTCATTATGAAACCGGGAAGTTTGAGTGCATTGACGTTATGGTTGAAACCCAGGGAGTAGAAGCCACAAAGGATTTCTGCGTGTGCAACGCACTCAAGTATCTCTACCGCCATAAGCGGAAGAATGGCCTTGAAGATATTAAAAAGGCAATTTGGTATCTCAATAAATTTGTAGAATTGGAGGAAGAAAAAGCATGAGAAAACTGCTGCGTAGTGTCGCACGACACAACATGAAACGTGCTGGTATCCAGCACATGAACCGCAAAGGCGGGGACGGAAAGTCCTTCTTTGCCCGCAACTGGCGCAATTACGTGTAAGGGAGGTAGAAATCCATGAAGTGGAATGACAATGGTACTATCTCCATCACACCCCCGGCCAGACCTAAGAAGTGTACAGGTACACGGCTTGCGGCCATTATGGGGCTGAACCAGTGGACTACCCCGTTCAATGCCTGGTGTGCTATTACCCGTACCTATGAGGAACCTTTTGTAGATACCATCTACACTCTGGCTGGTAAAGCCATTGAGCCGAAGCAGGCAGAGTACATGAAAGGCAAGTATTTCTGGAAGAACCTTGTCACACCTACCGATGTGTACGGTGCAGACTACTTCAAGAAAACCTGGGGTGACTTCTTCAAGGATGAACCCATTTTCGGAGGTATGTGGGACTACCTGTTTGTGGACAAGGACGGCAAGCCTACTACTGTGATGGAAATGAAAACCACAAAACGTGCGGAGGACTGGATTGACGGTATCCCGGAGTATTACGCATTGCAGGCTGCGCTTTATGCCTATCTGCTTGGCGTGGATGACGTTATCATGGTCTGCTCTATCCTTGAGGATAAGGATTATGACAAGCCGGAAGATTTTGTGGTCACACCTGAAAATACCTTTGAGCGGCCTTTCAAGGTATCGGAGCGTTACCCGAACCTGGACAAGACCCTCAAGAAGGTTGAAGCCTGGTGGAAGAAGCACGTGGAGGGTGGCGTTTCTCCGAAGTATGACGAGAAGAAAGACGCTGAAATCCTCAAAGTTCTCCGTGCCAACAATCTGTCCCCGGACAGCGACATTGACGCTATGATTGCCGAAGCGGAGCAGTTGCAGGGCAAGATTGATAAGGTCATGGAGGGCATTGCCGAAGATGAAAAGCGGCTGAAAACGCTGAAAGACCTTATTAAGGAAGCCTGCGTTGAAAAGTTCAGGGATGGTGATAAGCAGGTCATCATTAAAGGTTCCCGGTTTGACTGGGTTACCGCAAAAAGTACGTCCCTCAAGGTGGACGAAGCTGCTATGAAGAAGGACGGGGTTCTGGATAAGTACAAGACGAAAGAAAGCGTCACCTACCGCCTGACCCCGAAAGAAAGAAAGGAGTAAAGCCCCTATGTACATTAACCCTATTCTGTTTGGAGTCCTTACGACTCTTTTCGCAGAAATCGTAACCGTCAATCTGTGCATGATTGCACTGTATGCGGTTAAGACCAAACGCAATAAGCGTACAACCAAAGGAGGAAAATACAATGGCTAAGATTGGATTGAGTGAGGGCTTCTCCCTTATCCCGGAAGGAACCCACGTGTTCCAGATTACCGCCGTCAACTACAAGGAGGACTTTGGCAAGATGGAAATTACCATGCAGCTTGCCAACGGCCAGAAGCATATCGAAAGGTTCTCCCTGCTGAACAAAGACGGCGAACCGAACCAGGGCGGTCTGAACGCTTTCAGCTACTTTGCAAAGGTGGCGTTGAACGATTTCTCCCTGTCTGAAATCGACCATGAGGATTTGATTGGGTGCTTTATCCGCTGTGACGTGGAGCATGAGGAAGTGGAGTCCAACCGTAACCCCGGCAAAATGCTCAAGTTCGCCCGTCTGGGTGACAAGGAGTCTGCTGACGGCTATGACGAAGCCCCCGCTCCTGCCGCAAAGAAGTCCCCTGCTAAGACTACTGCTCCTACCCAGGGCAAGCCTGCTGGTGGAAAGAAGCCCTTTGACCTCAACAGTATTTTGGGATAAGTCCCGGATGTAAGCAGCGGAGAGGGAGAAGTGATAGCTTCAATCTCTCCAATGCTTATTTCTATTATCCGCTACTTTAAGGAAAGGAGTCAAGACATGAGCAAAAGTACAACTAAGCCGGAGCGTATTGAGAAGTTCCGCAATCTGTTTTCGGCTATTTATCCCGCAGAGGTACATGAACGCCTGTGTGATGAACTGGACGCTATGGGGTTCTTTGACGCTCCTGCGTCTACGAAGTATCACGGTAACTATTCGGGAGGTCTGTTTGACCACTGCTACGAAGTCACCAATGCCCTTCTCAAGCTGACTGACCAACTGCACCTGCAATGGCAACGGCCTGAAAGCCCGTATCTGGTAGGTATGCTGCATGACCTGTGCAAGTGTGACCAGTATCAATATATCACCGCTACCCGTGAATGCGTTTATAAGAAAGACCTGTCTTTGAATGGTCACGGTGATAAGTCAGTCATTTTGGCGCAAACCCTTGTAGAACTGACAGGTGAAGAAATTCTGTGTATCCGTTGGCACATGGGAGCCTACGATGAAAAGGAGAACTGGAACAGCCTGGGTGCTGCCATTGAGCAATATCCCAACGTTCTCTACACCCACACAGCGGATATGATTGCGTCCCGTATCATTGGGATTTAAGGAGGACGGCATTATGGGAACTTTCATTTTGCTGGTCATTCTTATCTTTTACGGTATCCTCATGTTTGCCCTGGGTATTGTTACCGGGGCGGTGGCGGCTACCGCAACACTTAAACAAAAGGAGGAACAGAACGATGAACGGAAATGAGTATCAGAACCTTGCCATGCGTACTTGCAGTATTCCTTATGAGAAGAAGAATGACCGTCTGCTTCATGCGGTATTTGGCCTGACTTCCGAAGCCGGAGAGGTTGCAGGTATCATGCAGAAGGTCTACCAGGGACATGAGTTCGACAAGGAGCATATCAAGAAGGAATTGGGTGATTGTCTGTGGATGATTGCAGAAGCCTGTGACGCTCTTGGATTTTCTATGGACGATGTTATGCAACTCAACATCGACAAGCTGAAAGCCCGTTACCCGGAGGGTTTTACGGCTGAAAGGTCTTTGCACCGTCAAGCGGGGGATGTGTGATGAATTACCACAATATCACATTCGATGATATGAACAACGGTGACGGGCTGCGGGTAGTCCTCTGGGTAGCAGGGTGTGAACACCACTGTAAGAACTGCCAGAACCCCGTCACATGGGAGCCGGAAGATGGTATTCCCTTTGGCTTGCAGGATAAAAAAGAACTGCTTGGAGCATTGGAGAAGGATTACATTGCTGGTATCACCTTCTCTGGCGGTGACCCGCTCCACCCTGCAAACCGTGCGGATGTGAAATCCCTTATGGAGTCTGTAAAGCAGAAGTTTCCCGGAAAAACAGTCTGGGTCTACACAGGGTACACGTGGGCAGAAATCATGGGCAATGAGGAAATGGCTGGCATGATGGCCTATGTGGACGTTCTGGTAGACGGACGATTTGTAAATGACTTGCTGGATGTGAATTATCCCTGGGCGGGAAGTACCAATCAGAAAGTCATTGATGTACAAAAATCACTCAAGGAAGGGAGGGTCATTCTCCATGAAAGTCATTAAGAAAGATGGCACTCTGGAAGAATTTGACGGCCAGAAGATTGTCAATGCGGTTAGCAAGTCTGCCGCACGTGTAATGGTAACTATAACAGATAGCGATTTCCACGACCTGGTATCTGCGGTCATTCGTATCATCCACCAGAAAGGGCTTGAGGAAATCCCCGTATCTGAAATGCACAACATCATGGAGCAGGTTCTTGAGAACTTCAATCCGGCTGTGGCGAAATCCTATAAGGACTACCGCAACTACAAAAAGGATTTTGTTCACATGATGGATGAAGTATTCATGCAGTCCCAGTCCATCCGCTTTATCGGTGACAAGGAAAATGCAAATACGGACTCCGCACTGGTGGCAACCAAACGCTGCCTGATTTTCAACGAACTCAACAAGCGCCTGTACAGAAAGTTCTTTATGACCCGTGACGAGTTGCAGGCTTGCAAAGAGGGATATATCTACATCCATGACCAGTCTGCACGTTTGGACACCATCAACTGTTGCCTGTGTGATGTGGGTCATGTGATGGAGGGCGGCTTTGAAATGGGCAACGTCTGGTACAATGAGCCGAAGTCCCTTGACACGGCCTTTGACGTGCTGGGTGATATTATCCTGGCTACTGCTTCCCAGCAGTACGGCGGCTTCACTGTGCCGGAGGTTGACAAAATCCTGTCCCCTTATGCGGTCAAGTCCTATGACAAGTACGTTGAAGAATACATGGATAATGCGTTTCACTTGGGCGCTGACCATGATACCGCCCAGCGATTGAGCCGGGAATACGCTTTGAACAAGGTTCAGCGTGAGTTTGAGCAGGGCTTCCAGGGCATTGAAATGAAGCTGAACACCGTGGGCAGTTCCCGTGGTGATTACCCATTTATTACTATGACCTTTGGTCTGGCTACTGACACCTTTGGCAAGATGGCCGCAAAGACGTTCCTGCGGGTTCACCAGAACGGACAGGGCAAGCCCGGTAACAAGAAGCCCGTACTGTTCCCGAAGCTGGTTTTTCTCTACGATGAAGCACTGCATGGTGAGGGCTGCGTGAATGAGGATGTGTTTGAAGCAGGTATTCAGTGTTCTGCCAAAACCATGTACCCTGATTGGCTTTCTCTCACTGGTGAGGGATATGTAGCGTCCATGTACAAGAAGTATGGCCGGGTGGTATCCCCTATGGGTTGCCGTGCTTTCCTCTCTCCCTGGTATGAGCGTGGAGGTATGACCCCTGCGGACGATGATGACAAGCCTGTATTCGTAGGCCGTTTCAATGTTGGCGCTGTCAGCCTGCACCTGCCTATGATTTTGGCAAAGGCCAGACAGGAGAACCGGGACTTCTATGAAGTGCTGGACTACTATCTGGAAATGATTAGAGGGATACACAAGCGCACTTATGATTATCTGGGGGAAATGCGGGCAAGTGTAAACCCCATTCAGTTCTGCGAAGGTGGTTTGTACGGCGGGCATTTGAAACCCGGCGATAAAATCAAGCCGCTCCTGAAACCCATGACTTCTTCCTTTGGCATTACCGCCCTAAATGAGTTGCAGGAACTCTACAACGGGAAATCCATTGCGGAGGACGGCGCTTTCGCACTTGAGGTTATGCAGTACATCAACCAGAAGGTCAATCAGTTCAAGCAGGAAGATGGCTGGCTGTATGCTATCTACGGTACTCCTGCCGAAAGCCTGTGCGGCTTGCAGGTTGAGCAGTTCCGCAAAAAGTATGGCATTGTTGAGAATGTCAGTGACCGCCCCTATGTGAGCAACTCCTTCCACTGTCATGTCACGGAGGACTTGACCCCCATTCAGAAGCAAGACCTGGAAGGCCGGTTCTGGGATTTGTGCAATGGCGGCAAAATCCAGTATGTGCGCTATCCTATCAGCTACAACATTGACGCTGTAAGAACCCTGGTTCGCAGAGCCATGAAGAAAGGTTTTTATGAGGGTGTGAACCTCTCCCTTGCCTACTGTGATGACTGCGGACACCAGGAACTTGAAATGGATGTTTGCCCGAAGTGTGGCAGTTCCAACCTGACGAAGATTGACCGCATGAATGGCTATCTTTCGTACAGCAGGGTTCATGGGGATACCCGGCTGAACGCTGCGAAGATAGCTGAAATCGCAGAAAGGAAATCCATGTAATGGGTATGACAGAGTTGACCCATGCCATTATTGCAAAAGCAGCAGAGGATTATTTCAATCTTCTTGCCGGGTTTATCCCCCCCGTAGTAATTGCAATGTGACAGAGATAGAAGCATTTTTCCACTCTGACTTTTATGGTTTGATGACGAATATTGATTGCGAATATCTTATGCGAAAAATCAAGGAGGAAGCAGCTAAGATGGTGCTGGAATATACCGTATCGAAGGAGAAAGGCAGTAGCCAGTATTACGTGTGCCTGATTGGTGAGGAAAATACCCCGTTGAGCCGCAGGTACACCACGAAGAAGAAAGCCCTGCACAAGGCCGCAGAAATGCAGGGTATTGAGTACAAGCAGTATATGCGTATTCGCAGAAGGGACGGTGTGAAGTGTGATTAAGATTGAGAGAACAGATACCTATGGATGGGAAGCCGCCGTCCGTGGTATGCGGAACCCCAAAAACTCCTGGGCGAATAGTGATAGTCACTATTGCTGGGAACCTCAATACCCTGGCGGTGGATGTTTCGGGTGTGAACTAAACAGTGACCGCAACTGCCGGGTTGACAAATACATTGTCGGAAAGAATGATTTTGGCCTGATGAAAACCCTGGCTTCCGCTGGAACTGACCACGGAAAATTTATGCGGATGATTACGGTCACCGCAGACCTTACCGCACCCCTGTACTGGTGGAAGGAATACGACACCTACAAGGTGGGTACTGTGGCTGACTCCTGTTCTACCATGCACAAAATCCATGAGAAGAAGTTTGAGCGGAGCGATTTTTCCGTAGAACATCTTAAACCCCGTATGCTGGAAGTCCTGGATGTAACAATCTACAATCTCAATGCCTGCCGTGGAATTTTCCTTGAAACGAAGGATAAGACCTGGTGGTGGCAGATGATACAGCTTCTTCCTTCCAGCTACAATCAGAAGCGCACTGTTCAACTGAACTACGCAGTTCTCAAGAATATGTATCATGCCCGCAAAAATCACAAGCTGGATGAATGGCACAGCTTTTGCCAATGGGTAGAAACTCTCCCGTACAGCGAACTTATTACAGGATAGGAGGATTATGGGTATGGACTATTCCAGAATACCAGAAGAACTTAAAAATCTCAAACAGTGGGTGTGCGCCTGGGATACGTCCAAAATCCCTATGAAATCCTTTGAGAGAAAGGCCGCTTCCTCTACCGCACCCGAAACCTGGGGAACCTTTGAGCAGGCGCAGGCTGCGGTGGAGGGCGGTATCTATGACCACCTGGGGTTTGTGTTTGCTGACAATGGGATTGTGGGCATTGATATTGACCAGGGGTTTGATGACGGTCTTATGACCCCTCTGTGTGCAGACATTATGAAAGCCTGCTGCTCATATACGGAGAAGTCCCGCAGTGGCCGTGGCGTACACATACTGCTGCGGGGCAATCTCCCCTTCACTGGACGTAACAACCTGAAAGGTGTTGAAATCTACAAGGCCAGACGGTTCTTCATTATGACAGGTAAGGTGATGATATTCCCTGAAATTATTGAGAACCAGAAAGCCATTGACTATGTGGTACAGAAGTATTTCCCAGAAACGGAAAGGACGGGCGGTAAGTCCCCATTGGTGCAGAAGATTTATTCCCCGGAGTTCAGAAAGCCGGAAGGAACGAAAATTTGTATCAGGCCGGATTACCCAGAAATCATATCTGGTGGCAGAAACCTGTCCCTCACTTCTCTGGCCGGAGCAATGTGGAACACGGGATACACTAAGCAGCAGATTTATACAGAACTGTGCTATGTGAACCAGCGGTGTTGTAAGCCCCCTCTGCCTGACCAGGAATTACAGACGATTTGCAACAGCGTGACGAGGTACAGGAGGTAACCGTTTATGGCAAGAAACAGATACCCCGGATATTGTTATTGCTGCGGAGCATATGTCCCTACGGGATATGGACATTTTGAACGCAGATGGGGAAAACCTGGCAACCGATGGCAAATAAAGTGTGTAAAGTGTGCAAGTGGACGCATTGTCAAAGACACAGACCGTGAGGTATTAAAAGCCAGAGAATTGAGAGATAGGAGGTAACTCGCATTGGCACGAACACTTTACCTTGAGAATGGTTCTACGGAGTACATCTTTGTCGGAGAAACCGAACAGGATAAGTTGCAGAAAATAATCCGTGAGCAGCTTGGCCGGGACTGCGAAGAACTCTATGCGGAAATCATAGCAGAACTGCGTGATGACGATGTGGACGAATGGGAGAAGATTGCGGACGGGTACAGAGGAATGTGCGTTGATACCATGAACTTCCTGAAAGAAGCCCTTGAACAGCCCAGGTTGAGCAGAAAGCGGATTGAAGCAATCTACAATGACCTGTACAAAAATCTGTGACGGGAGGGGAACAGTATGGCATATCGTCAAAAGCACCCTTACGCTTCACAGATATGGTACATCGTTAAGTTCAAGATACACAGAACCAGGCAAGGTTTATGCGGCCTGCTGGGTGGACACAAGTTCCGTTCTGTGGATACAGATGTACACTACAACCCAGAAAACGGCACAATCACCATCACGGAAACCTGCGTAAAGTGTGGGAAGCGTTTTAGCTTTACCGCTACGGAAAAAGCGTTTGGTTTGCCAGAAAGGAGGTAATGCAGATGGCTGATGAATTGTTTCAGCTTTCCAACGGAAGGTATATTACATCCGAAGAAATCAGCGAAAAGATGTTCTATATCAAGAGCGTCCGGCCTGAACTTCCCTACCAGGAAAACAGCACGGGGTACAGCTGGGATGAAGCTGGAATGGCTGACCTGTTCGCAGAATGTTACAAGAAGGACACACGATATTGCCCAGAAGCAAAGTCCTGGTTCACCTATGAAGGTGGCCGCTGGCAGAAGGACGTGAGTTCCCTGCTGGTAAGTTCTAAGATTAAAGAGTTTGTCCGGCTGATGGCGCTGTACTGCGGTGAGATTACCGATGAAGAAAAGCGGAAGCAGTATATGGCGTTTGTTGCAAAGATGGGTGACCGCCGCTTCCGTGACCGCCTGATGAAGGACGCTGCTGACAACCTGCGTATAGAAGCGCAGGAGTTTGATACTCACCCGTTCCTGGTAAACTGCCAGAACGGAACCTATGACCTTGAGTCCATGACGTTCCGGGAACACAAGTGGGATGACTTCTTGACCATGCAGACCAACTTCGAATACAGCTTGCAGGATGTACGCTGTGAGCGGTGGGAGAAGTTCATTGCAGAAGTAACCCAGGACGATAAGGACAAGGCTGACTACCTGCAACGTGCGCTTGGTTATTCCATCCTGGGAACGAGCAAAGAAGAATGTATGTTCATCCTGCATGGAAAAACCACCAGAAACGGTAAGTCTACCATGCTGGACGCTATTCAGCACTTGATGGGTGACTACTCCACGGTTGCCCCGGTGGAATTGATTTGCCGTGCAGAAAGGCAGAAGAACGCAGAAGCGGCCAACCCCGTTCTTGCAAAACTCAAAGGCCGCAGGTTTGTAACCATGAGTGAGTCCGACACGGCGGGGAAGCTGGATGAAGCTACCATAAAGCAGTACACAGGTGGTGAGGATATTACAGCCCGTGAACTTTACCAGAGTGCAATCACATACAAGCCGCAGTTTACCATGTGGCTGTCCTGTAATGACCTGCCGTCCGTAAGGGACAAGAGCCTGTTTGCGTCCGACCGTGTGCGGGTGATTGAATTCAACCGCCACTTCACAGACGCAGAACAGGACAAAGGGCTAAAGGATTTCTTTGAAAGCCCAGAAGCCATGAAAGGTATCTTTACCTGGCTGGTTGCGGGCTGCTTCAAGTACAAGCGGTTTGGCCTGAAAATGCCCGCTCATATGCAGAAGGTGGTCAAGGCGTATGAGAAAGACAATGACCTTGTATTGCAGTTCCTTGAAGAAAAGTGTGAACGCACAGAAGAAGGTCAAATAAAGGCGAAAGCAGTTTATGACGCATACAAAATCTGGTGCAAGAGCAATGGCTACTATGTGTGCAGCATGAAGAAGTTCAATGCAGAACTGACGGCGCACCCTGAATGGTACGATGAAAAAGGAATAAGTTCCGGGTATATCACCTATCAAGGGCTTGGCTTAAAATCAATTTGACAGGTGAGTATGGTGAGCAAAATCGTATTTTGCTATAACTTTCATATAGTATGTGCGTACTAAGAGAAATTATAGGGAAAATGCGAAAATAGTCACCATACTCACCACCTGATGACAGAAAGGAGAAGCGAAAATGGAAAGCTATGTGGAAAGGTATCACAGGGAGCAGAAGGAAGCTGCCCAGAAGAAGCAGAAGGTACAGAAAGCGCAGAGAAGCAGAAAGGCGGTGAAAGAGAATGGCAAGGACAGCCGGAGCGAGGGACACGAAACCCAGGAAGAAACCCAGCGAGGGGAACAGACCGTGTGATAGTTCCCCTATCATTCAGGGACATAACCCTGACCTGCCAGAAGGGTACAATACCAGAAGGATAAGGTTCATGCAGGCTATTCTTCCAACAGAACCCCTTAACCGGGATGACGTGGAGGAAATGGAGCGGCGCTTTGCCCGCTATCTGGAAATGTGTGCAGAATGGGATATGAAGGTGGGCAACCAGGCGGCGTATGCTGCTATTGGTATAGATAAGGGTGACGCTTATGAATGGACAAACAGGAATTTGGGGAACCCTGCCCGTACCGCCTTTATCAAAAAAGTGCAGAAAATTTGTGCAATGTACCGGGAAGGTTTGATGGAGGACGGCAAGGTAAACCCGGTTACTGGTATATTCTGGCAGAAGAACTATGACGGCCTGAAAGACCAACAGGAAGTTGTGTTGACTCCTAACACAAACCCCCTGGGAGAGCAGAAGGACGCAGAAGCACTTAAACAGAAGTATCTTGAAAACACCTATGGAGTCACAGAAGGGCTTCCCGCTGCTGATGTGCAGGAACTTCCAGAAAGCACAGAAGGGGCAGAAGGGACTATTGTAGAAATCGCAGAAAGCCCCAGAAAGGCGCAGAAAGCCCCCACGGACTAACCAACCCCACACCAACCCCGGCAAGGCCGCACGGCTGCGCCGGGGCTTTTTCATGCCCTGCCCGCCCTGCTGGCCTGCGGGCTGCGGCGGCTACTCTGCACCCCTGCCCGCCCTGCTGCCCTCTGTGGCCGTCTGTGCGCCCCTGTGGGCGTTTCTGGCCTGTGGTGGTATCTCTCCACCTGGGCATAAAATAACCGCCCTGGGCGGCGTGTAGGCCGCTGGGCGGTAAAGTAAAGCCCCGCCACGGTGGGCGGGGCGTGTGTTATTTGAATAGCCGGAGCCGTGGCCGCTGGCGCTTCCAGTAGCGCAAAATAGCGGCTATTTCTTCCGGGGTCTGCATGGGGATATTGTACAGGGTTAAGCCGTCTGGGGTCATGTAATAGCCTTGTCCGTATCGGGGCAAGAGTTCGCAACCCTTCACCCCTAAAATATTTCTGCTATCCTGTGCGGAACGTGTGCGGAGTGCTACCCGGCTATCAAAGTTTACTTTTATTGGCGTTGGTATGATTGTAGCAAGTGGGCATTGTGTAGCGGCTATAATGTGAATGTTTGCCGCCCGTCCTACCTGGGCAAGGCGTTGTATTAGCGGCTGCACCTGGCGGCGGGCTGTGGTCATTAAATCGGCTAATTCGTCAATGATAACATACAGAGCGCCCCCGGCGTATTTCTTCACCCTCTGGCGCTGCATGGCCTTGTATCGGCTTTCTGTTATCTCCATAGCCTTTTCCAGGGCTTGCACCATGTCCCCCGGTTCACTGGCATATATGACTGTGTGCGGGAGTTTTTTATAGTCCACTAATTCAACCCGTTTTGGGTCAATCAAAATAAATTGCATGGCGGCGGGGCTGTCATGCAGAGCGGTATATACAAGGCCATTTATAACAACGCTTTTACCGCTGCCTGTTGCGCCTGCTATAAGCAAGTGCGGCTGTTTTAACATATCCCTGTACAAGCTGTACACTTGCCCCGCCGGAGTTATCCAAACTCTTTTCAATGGGTGTTCCTCCATTCTATGAAATAAGCCCCGCCCGCCTGGGCAGGGCTTGTATTTTAATCAATGCTGTTAACTTCCTCTGTTTTCATCATGGTTAAAATACCGTTTAACTCACTTTGCAAATATCGCAAGGCGGTTTTTGCCATACTATCAAGTTCTTTTTTAGTGTAGTTCTTGTGATTATATGCCGCCTTGAAATAGTCTTGCGCTGTATAGTTCCATTCATAATCAAAGAGTAGACACCCGGTTAAACTATAACATTTTTCGGTTGCTTCTTTAATCTGGCTTGCAATGGTAAAATGTTCGGTCTTTCTTTTACAATCAATGTTCAAAGCCTTTACCAGTTCACAAGCCTGATACACTTTGCTATAACTGTATGTTGCCTTTTCAATGGTCATCTGAATAAACCTCCTTTTTCTTTGCTCCCCTCTGCATTTCTCCCGGCTTGGGACGGGCTGCGGCTGCATTAGAGCGGGGAGGGCTTGCGCCCTCCCTGGGCGGTTAAAAGTAGATGAAAAGCGCCGTTGTTCGGCCTGTGATAGCGTACAATGTGCCGCTTTCGTGGCCTTTTAATAGTCCACCGTTCAAACCATACACCCCGGAACTATACCCGATTTTGTCTAAATACCCTTCCAGGGCTTCCAACTCATGGCGGGCGGCGTTATCATGGTTTGAAATGTCAACCGCTGCGCCACTCTTTACAAGGGCTTTTATCTCCCGTTGTCCGAACTTCTTCATTACTTGCACCCCCTCACTAATTCTCTGTAAATTAAACAGGTCAACAGGCTTTCGGCCTGGGGTTCACTGTATCGGGCTTTTTCGCTTTCGGTTTCTTCCAGGATTTCGCCCAGGTCATCAACCGCAGAGCGGTTATAATAGTAGCAGGTGTTTAAGACGGACGGTAAACCTTGCGCCCAGTCTGTAAACCGTTCCGCTTCCGTCATCCTGCTATATCCACCCTCTGCGGGTTTCTCCTTTCGGAACGTGTCAAGGATGAAAGCGGCCACGCCCGGGAAGTCCTGCGGCGGGGTGTCGGTGTAGTTCTCTGGGGTGAAGTTGTCCAGGATGTAAACTTGGACATTCTCACGGGCTTTTCTGCTATTGGTTTTTAACATGGCTTGCGCTCCTTTCTATTGTGCAACTTGCCTTTTCTGCAATGGTGAAGCATGGACGGCCAACGCTGGCCGGGGCTGCTTCTATTCGCATATTCATAATATCACAATATCACGATATTGTCAATGTTAAATATCAAATAAATTTGATAATTCAAGCAGGGCGGGCGGCTTTTCCTGGGCAAGCTGTCACGGCTGCGCCCGCCCTGGGCGCTGGGCGCTGGGCGTATGGCCGGGAGCGTTACCCCCGGAGGGGGAAACGCACCCCCGGCCAGGGCGGGCGGGTGACCCCTGAAAATTCCGCAAAAATAAAAAAAGTTTGGTTCATTGGTGAGGATGGTGACTAAAACACGATTTTACATATAGTTTTTCTTAGTAGACCCTTCTATAAGAAAAGTTAATGCAAAAATCAAAAATGCTCACCATGCTCTACTTTGGAACCATCTATAACGCAAAAAAAAGCTATTGACAATATCTGAATATTGTGTTATTGTAATATCGACAAGGAGGGTAATACCATGAAAGAAAAAGATGTAGTCAGAGCAGCCATGAATAAGTCTGGGGTAACCCAGGTTGAACTTCAAAAGGCGCTAAACCTCAAGAGTCAGTCCAGTATCAGTACGTATCTCAAAAGCGACTCTATGAAGGTTGACACTTTTGTAAAAATGCTTTCCGCTATGGGATATAAAGTTATCGTGACCAATGGGGAAAATGAGTGGACTGTTGGCACGGAGGAATAAACCATGTTTGTATTTAGATTCATGCTGTGGCTTTATAAGATATGCTTTCAAGTAGCGTGGTGGCTTTTGAAGGTTATGGTAAAAGCGATATTTGTAATAGGCGGTCTTATATGTTACGGTATAATCTGTCTTATATGTTTGCTGTTGAAAAAACCATTGCCCCAATTACCTGATACACTTGAAAAGAAACACAAACCTATGACGGGATTGGAATTTGAACACCATTGTGCTGAACTCCTGATGAGGAAAGGGTTTAAGGAAGTAATTGTTACACCTCCTTCAGGAGATTACGGTGCTGACCTGATTGCCTATGATAAGACTGGAAGCAAATGGGTGTTTCAGTGCAAGCATTACAAAGGGAAGGTGAACAACTCCGCTGTACAGGAGATTGTTGCGGCAAAAGCACACTACCGGGCTGACAAGGCTGCGGTAATGACTAACTCCAAACTTACGGAGCAGGCCAGACAGCTTGCTTTTGAAAATGCTATTGAGTTGTTTGAAATGTTGAGCGATTGAAAAGTCAATCGTGTGTCCAATGGGACTGTCTGCGGGCAGTCCCTATTTTTATGGAGGTAGATTATGGATTACATTGCACTAAAAGGCCGGATTGAACAGGCTATCCAGTCCAGGCCTTTGGATATAGAAGCGTATAATGACCTGTTTGACCTGTGCCGGGAATATGAGAAGGTGGACTTCACCACGGCGCATGAATGGAATAGGGCTATGCGTACTCAAGTGGGTTATGGCTTGCGGCTTGCCGTAGAGAAGCCGGACTTTGTACTGGCAGAGAGATTCAATAATCTGCTGTTCCGCTCTTTGCTGTTTGACGCACCACATTTCTTTGATGAATACTTGCAGGCCGTGGAGTTTGGAAAGCCCCTGGATAAGAAGTTTTACCAGCCACGCCGTCATTACCTCAAGAGGTATGTGGACGCATATCAAGAAATCCTTGAAGGAAAGCTGGACTTCCTGTCCATTTCCATGCCTAAGAGAGCCGGAAAATCCCAGCTGGGTATCAACTTCACCAATATGCTGTCCGGCAAATACCCTGACCGCTCTACCCTGATGGAAGGTACAGGTGATGACCTTGTGAAGTCCTTCTATCTTGGTTGCCTGGAATATCTGCAAACCCCCAGCGATTACCACTTCTATGACATTTTCCCGGAAAGCAAGCTGGTACAGACCAATGCTGATACAAAAATCCTGAACCTGCTGCACAAGTCCCGCTTCCCCACGGTCATGTGCCGTTCCATTGACGCAAGGCAGGTAGGTCTTTCCGAAGCAACAAACCTTCTGTATCTGGATGACTGTGTGGAAGGTCGTGAGGAAGCAAAGAACCGCCAACGGCTTGACGATAAATGGGAAGTTATTTCCGGCGATATTATCGGACGTGCCATTGAAGGTACACCCATTGTTATCTGCGGTACACGGTATTCTCTGTATGACCCTATTGGCCGTTTGCAGGAAGAAATGAAGAAGCAGGGCAAACGCATGAAGGTCATTGAAACCCCCGCTCTTGACCTGGTGACGGATGAAAGTAACTTTGAGTATGAGCGTGAGGGAAAGAAGGTTTTTACCACGAAGTATTTTCGTGACCAGCGTGAAATGCTGTCTGCGGAGCAGTTTGAAAGTGAATTTCAGCAGCAGCCTTTTGAAGCAAAAGGACTTCTGTTCCCGGAAGCCAGTCTGAACCGATACTTTGAACTTCCAGTTGACCGTGACCCGGATAGCGTGATTGCAGTTTGTGATACTGCGGATACGGGTGCTGACTACTGTTCCATGCCGATTGCGGCCATTTATGGGGAGGAAGTCTACATTGTGGATGTGGTATTTGATGACTCTCCCCCAGAGGTAACGAAGCCGGAGTGTGCGAAAGCACTTATGGATAATGGCGTGGTGGCGGCAACTTTTGAGAGCAATAACGCTGGTTCCTACTTTGCCCGTGATGTATCCCAGCTTTTGGAGGACAAGAAGTACAGCTGCAATATTCGCACAAAGCGAACTATCAGTAACAAGCAGACCCGTATTGAGTTTGCTTCCGATACAATCATCAAGAAGTTTTACTTCAAAGACCCGTCTACCTATGCACGAAACAGTCAGTACGCAGAATTTATGAAACAGGTCACAACCTATACCCGTTCCGGCAAGGTTCCCCATGATGACGCTCCTGACTCTCTTTCCCTGTTGGAAAACGAACTGCGGGGACTTGTTGGAGCGAAGGTTGAAATTATGCAGCGGCCTTTTTAATAAAAAAAAATTCTTCAATGGTTTGTACCTGTACGGATTGACAAAAGCAATGGAGAGTTATATAATAACTATGAGTAAAATCACGCTTGAAAGGAGGTACGCCACGTGTCTGTTATGCAGTTGAATGGTAGACGTATGATTAAGACCGATGAAAGCGAAGTGACCAATGCTAACGTTGTTACCATTCTGCGAAAGGCGCTTCCTTTCCACTGGAAAAACCGTTCGGAAATCAATTATCTGTGGCATTACTATAAGGGCAGACAGCCTATCCTAAACCGGGTAAAGCTGGTGCGCCCTGAAATTGCTAACAGGATTGTTGAGAACAGGGCTGATGAAATTGTGTCGTTTAAGTCCGGCTATCTAATGGGTGAACCTTTGCAGTATGTAACCCGTGGGAACGCAGAGGGCATTGCGGACGCTATCAATCAGCTTAACGAATTTGTCTTTGCGGAGGAAAAGCCTGCGAAGGATAAGGAACTGGCTGACTGGTTCCATATCTGCGGAACGTCTTACCGTATGGTTCTCCCGGATGAAGAAGGAGAGGAAGATGACTCTCCCTTTGAGGTTTATACGCTTGACCCACGCAATACGTTTGTGGTGTATCACAACGGCTTGGGAAATAAGCCGGTTCTGGGAGTGAAGTACGTAGTGGATGAAAAGGGCGTTGTCACCTACTCCTGCTACTCTAAGAATTACTATTTTGAGATTGTGGAGTCTAAGATTGTGAAGTCCGAACCTCACATTCTGGGTGATATACCTATCATTGAGTATCCGTTGAACCTTGCCCGTATCGGAGCCTTTGAACTGGTCATTCCTCTGCTGGACGCTATTAACCTGACAGACAGCAACCGTCTGGACGGTGTGGAACAGTTCATTCAGGCGCTACTTCTTTTCCATAACGTGGATATTTCTTCTGACGATTATGCAAAACTGCGTGAGGATGGGGCAATCAAGTTTAAGGACATTGACCCGAATTTGAAAGCAGAAGTGGCGTATCTGACCAATACCATGAACCAGGGGGAAACCCAAACTCTGGTTGACCATATGTACCAGACGGTGTTGACTATTTGTGGTATGCCGAACCGTAACGGCGGTTCTTCCACAAGTGACACGGGGTCTGCGGTTATCATGCGTGACGGGTGGTCTGACGCAGAAGCCCGTGCGAAAAACAGCGAATTGATGTTCAAGAAATCTGAACGGCGGTTCTTGAAATTGGTACTCAATATCTGCCGTACTCTGGTGGGTATGGATTTGAAAGTGCATAACATTGAAATCCGTTTTACCCGCCGTAACTACGAAAACATTTTGCAAAAGGCGCAGGTGCTTGACCTTCTGTTGAAGAACAACAAGGTTCATCCCCGTCTGGCCTTTGAACACTGTGGTCTTTTTGTGGATTCCGATTTGGCTTATGCGTTGAGCGCAGAGTACATGGAGGAACAGGAAAAGAAAGCCCAGGAATTGATGGAGCAGCAAAACCAGATGAAGGGAGAGGATGGAAATGACCCCGGTAATAACGAAGGAAATGGTGGCGCAGATGGAAACGCTGCTGAAACACGGGAGCAGAGTGGAACTGCTGATTGAGCAGGGTAAGGTGGCTATCGTGGAAATCAAGCGCAAGCTGAAAATGAAGGAAAACGAAACTGTTTAACCTGAACAAGGGTTCAGGTAGTCCAATGGGACTGTGAGCAAGATACGCTCATAGTCCCTTTTCTTTTTGAGGTAACAAGATGGATGAAGTTGCTTCCCGTTATCTTACGGCGCTTGATGAACTGAACACACTTACTTCCACCAGCTACTATCAGGCTGGAGGAAAAGACCCGGCTGACCGTGTAACCCAGATTACAGAGGATGTGCTTTCGTTCTTGATAAATGCCTATACACAAGGCATTGAGGGTGCAGAAATCATGCTTGGCTACGAATTGGAAGTCAACGTGGATTTGATGGAGGAAGCAATCTTTCTGATAATTGATGGAAAAACCTATGCTGACCGTGTGGCAGACCATGTTATGAGAAATGACCTTGCCGGATTAAAGACTCTGGTAGAGTCTGAATTTCACAGAGTCTACAATGCCGCTGTCAATGATGGTGGCAGAGAGTATGCAAACAATGGAAATTTTGGGGTCAACAAAACGTGGTTCACCATGAGGGACAACGATGTGAGGGATACCCACCGTTATCTGGAAGGTCAATCCATTCCGTTTGAGGAAGAATTTTTCACCTTTGATGGTGACCACGCTCCTTACCCTGGGCAGTTCGCAAAAGCGGAAAACAATGTAAACTGCCGATGTATTGTCCGGCTGACAACTGATGAATAGCGGGTGACCGCTTGACATGGTGAGGGAACACCTAAAAACGCAAACTCAAGACAAGAGGATAAAACGGAAAACAGTGCGGAGTGAACCGCCAACAATTAAACGCAAGGAGGACTTTGAAATGAGTTATTTGAGTGATTTGCTGGGTAAAGCCTACAAGGAAGGTATGACAGAGGATGAGATTTCCGCTGCCCTGGAAACCGTTGGACAGGGAAATGACGCAGAGGTAAACCGTCTGAAAGCTGCGCTGTCTAAGGCGAACTCTGAAGCTGCGGACTACAAGAAGCAGTTGAGAAGTAAGCAGTCCGATGATGAAGCCGCTGCTGCTGCCCAGAAAGAGGAACAGGACAGATTGGCGAAGGAAAACGCTGATTTGAAGCGCACTATCGCCCTGACTGACAGGAAGTCTAAACTTCTGGCTATGGGTTATGACGAAACCCTGGCTACCGAAACTGCTACCGCTATGGTTGACGGTGACATGGACAAGGTTCTGGCAAACCAGAACAAATACCTTGAAGTCCAGAAGAAAGCTATCCAGGCTGACGCAATGCGTAAGACTCCCCGCCCCGCTGCTGGTGATGAAGGTAACGGCGGTGGCATGGATTATGGGAAGAAGATTGCCGAAGCGAAAGCAAGCGGAGATATGACCGCCGCTGCTTACTACACCCGTCTGCAAGCCCAGGAAGCGGCCAGTCAGACGGACAATAAATGAAATTGGAGGTAACAGAAAATGCCTGATGTATTTGCAACCAGTTTTGGCGTACTGAACTATTCCGGTATGCTGTTCAATAAGGGTAACACCCGAACCCCGCTTTCTTCCATCATTGGCGGCAAAGCGAAAACTACGAATCATGTTGAGTTCGTGACCGGGCAGGAATATACCGCTGGCGGCGCTGGTTCCCAGCCCGCAATTTCCGAAACTGCTTCTCTGACCGCCCCGGACGCTACCGTGGTGACCCGTGAGCAGAAAACCAACGTGACCCAGATTTTCCAGGAGGCTGTTGGCATTTCCTATGCAAAGCAGTCTAACATGGGTACTCTGTCTGGTATCAATATTGAGAACCAGCAGGCCAATCCCATGAACGAACTGGACTTTCAGGTTGCGGCGAAAATCCAGAAGATTAACCGTGACATTGAGTACACCTTCATCAACGGTGTGTACAACAAGGCCACTTCTGACGCTACTGTGAACAAGACCCGTGGTCTGGTTCCGGCAATTACCACCAACGTGACCGCTATGAGCGGCAAGCCCCTGGGGCTGTGGGATATTGCCGATATGGTGAAGAAGATTTACGGTGCAAACGCTCCTTCCGATGGCCTGTGTCTGTGGTGTGACGCTATTACCATGTTCCAGGTGAACGCTGACGCTGTGCAGAATGGCCTGACCGTGGTTCCTGCCGCCCGTGAGGTAAACGGCATTGCGCTGTCCAGCGTTGTGACTCCCCTGGGTATTGTTTACCTGTATCTGGGTGAGTGCCTGCCTGAGGGTACTGCGCTGCTGCTGAACCTGGATGTCATTGCGCCTGTGTATCAGCCCGTTCCTGGCAAGGGCAACTTCTTCCTGGAGCCGCTGGCAAAGGTTGGCGCAGGTGAGAAGTACCAGCTGTTCGGCCAGATTGGCCTTGACCACGGCCCGGAGTGGTATCACGGCAAGTTCACTGGTATCTCTACCACCTTTGAGAAGCCTGCTTATAGCCGCTCTGTGTTTGTGGCTAATGCTGCGGACTTCCCCGGTGGCGGTGCGTAAGTGAGAAAGGAGGGTGGACAACATGACTGATACTGAAAAGCTGACAATGCTGAAAAGCATGACTGGTGAAACAGACGATGATGTGCTGTCCACCTACCTTGTTCTGGCAAAGGGCGTTGTCGTATCGAAAGCCTATCCGTATGGTGATGGGACAGAGGAAGTTCCTATCCAATACGATACCACCCAGGTTGAAATTGCCGCCTACCTGTTGAACAAGCGGGGTGCGGAGGGTGAAACGGCGCACAGTGAAAATGGCGTATCCCGTTCCTATGAGGATGGTGATATTCCCCCAACACTGTTGCGGCGTATAACTCCTATGGCGGGGGTGCTGGTATGAAGCTGATGAAGCGGAACCTGACTCCTGTTCATTACTGCCTGTACAAAGAGCGTATTGCTCTAAAGGATAAGGACGGATATGAGTCTGGTGAATATGGAGTAGGGTATGACAATCCCGTTGAAATGCGGTGCAGCGTATCCCCTGCTACGGGATACGCACAAGCACAGATGTTTGGCAACTTGGAGTCCTACGACAAGGTTCTCATTACGGACGATATGAGTTGTCCCATTGATGAAAACACGGTTCTTTTCATTGATAAGGAGCCGGAGTTCGATAATGCGGGAAAGCCGATTTACGACTACACGGTTCGCCGTGTGGCAAAGTCCCTCAACTTTATCTCCTACGCAGTGAGCAAGGTGAAAGTATCGTGAAGAAACGGGTCATTAAAGTATCGCTCAATGAACAAAGCATTGACCGTGCGATTAAAGAACTGGATAACTACAAGAAGTGGTTGGTTGACAAGACCAAAGAGTTCTTGAAAGCCCTGGCTGATGAAGGTGTGCAGATAGCGAGTGCGAAGTTTGCAAAAGCCGTTTATGACGGCACAAATGATGTTTCCTGTTCCGTTGAGGAACGGGGTGAAAACAAAATTGCAGTGGTAGCAGTTGGTAGTGCAACACTGTTTATTGAGTTCGGTACTGGCGTGAAATACCCGGACAATCACCCGGAAGCTGCGGAACACGGTATGATACGTGGCGGCTATGGTTACCGTCTTGGCCGCTTGGAAAAAGGTTGGCGTTACACAGGTGACCCCGGAAGCAATGGTGAGGTTATCACAGAAGGAAAACACGCCGGACAGGTTCACACCTATGGTAACCCAGCCAATATGTGTATGTATCAGACTGTGAGGGAATTGCAGGAGAAATTTGAGGAAATAGCAAGGAGGGTGTACGTATGACGGATTGCGAAAATGAGGTTTATACCAGACTTGCAACGGTTCTGCGTGATGTGTTTCCTGGCATAAATCTTGCCGGCGAATATGTAAAAGCCCCTTCTGGCTTCCCTCATGTGAGTATCACGCAGAGTGATAACTCTGTTGTAAGCGAAAGTATGACCGGGAGCAGTGAAATAGCGCAGGTCATGTTTGAGATTAACGTGTACTCCAATAAGACGGAGGGTAAGAAAACAGAGTGCAAGGAGATTATGAAGGTCATTGACAGTGTTCTGTTTAAGATGAACTTCAAGCGAATTTCTCTGACCCCTGTTCCGAACATGGAGGACGCAAGCATTTATCGGTTGGTATCCCGGTACAGGGTTGCCACTGATGGACACTATTTTTACAGGAGGTAACAAAGATGGCTACAAGCACCTATATGACTTTTCTCATGCACAAGAACTCCACTGGTGACACCTGGGAAAAGTTGATTGACATTACGGAGTTTCCTGACCTGGGTACTGACCCTGAAATGCTGGAAACCACCACCCTGTCTGACCGTATGCAGACCTTCATCATGGGTATTCAGGGCAACGAAGCTATGACCTTCAATACCAACTATGACAAGACTGGCTTTACCGCACTAAAGGCGCTGCGTAACAAGGTCGAGCAGTACGGCGTGTGGTTCGGAGGTACGGAGGAAGAGGACGGTATTGTTACTCCCACCGGAACCGAAGGTAAGTTCAACTTCCCCGGCCAGCTGAATGTCCGTGTGACGGGCGGCGGTGTGAACGAGGTTCGAGGCATGGCTATTACGATTGCGCCCACTGGCGTTATCGTGGAGGAATAATACAATTTCAAGAATTGGAGGAAATGAGCAATGGCTAAGCAGATTATCTTTACTTACGAAGGTAAGGACTACACGCTGGAATATACCCGGCGTACTATCAAACAGATGGAGGATGAAGGGTTTGTCGCAAGAAACATTGATGACCGTCCTATGACCCTTCTGCCTGCCCTTTTTGCAGGTGCTTTCAAGGCACATCACCGCTTTGTCAAGCAGGATTTGATTGAGGAAATTTATTCTCACCTGCCGAACAAGGATAAGCTGATTGAGAAGTTGGCAGAGATGTACAACGAACCCATTCAGTCCCTCATGGAGGAGCCGGAGGACACCGCAAAAAACGTGGATTGGATGGCAAGCTGGTAACGGACTTGCCATCTGGGAAATTGGGGGACGGCGGCACAGGCCGTCCGTCCCCTGTTTTGCGTTACAGTGACAAATTTGAAGAACTATGCAGTTACTATATGAGCATTGGCATGACCTACCATGAGTATTGGGATGGGGACGCTACAATGGTCAAATATTTCAGAGAAGCGGATGAATTGAAACGGGAACGCCGTAACTCTGATTTGTGGCTGCAAGCCGCCTATATCTATGAAGCACTGCTTGACGCTTCCCCTGTCTTTAACCCGTTGAGCAAGAAAAACAAGCCGTTCCCGTTCCGTTCTGAACCTATCCCTATTACTACCAGAGGTAGCCGGGAGCAGGAGGAACGGAGCAAAAAGAAGCGGCTTGAGAATGGTAAGGAAGCAATGCGGGCTATGATGGCGGCTATCAATTCCCGCTTCAAAGAAAAGAAGAAAGGAGGGGACGCAGGCAATGAGTGTTGAAATGGAAGGGTTAGAGTTTCAAATTGAAACCACTGCCGAAGAAGGCGTTAAAGGCGTAGACGCATTAAGAAAAAGCCTTAGCAAGCTGAAATCGGTTACGAAAGGCGGTCTGGGGCTGTCTGCCAATGTAAAAGAACTCCAATCCCTGAATAAGGCATTGAGCGGGTTCCACATTGAAAAGCTGCACAAGTTTTTGAAAGCCATTGGTGAGATGGGAAACGTCAAGATTTCCAGCAACATTGCAACACAGCTTGGGAACATTGTGGATGTGATGGAGAGAATTACCCTGGCCGATGTGGAGCGCCTTGAGGATATGACTAAGGCACTACGGGAACTGGGTGAGTTGAGCAATGTCAAAATTCCGAAGGTGACCGTTCCTAATTCTGGTGTTGCTCCTGTGGTCACGGGAACTGAAACTACTACCAATACCACACCTGCTGCCAGTGGCGTAGAACAGGTAGGGGCAACGGCGCAGGCTGCGGCACAAAAGGTTGGCTTTTTCAAAACCGCCATGAGCGAAGTTGGAGCCATTATTGGCGTGACCTATCCGTTGAAACAAGTGAAAACCGCTATTACCGCTGCGGGTAGTTCTTTTGCTTGGTTGAAAAATAACCTGAAAGAAATGTATAGCAATTTTAAGGCAGGCGGCGGTATCATCGGTGCTTTCAGCAGGACGATGGGAAATGTGTTTAGGAAAAGCGCCGCTGGTATGGCCAGTGCTATTAAAAACGTCACTGCCCGTATCAAGAACGGTTTATCCCCGGCTGCAAAAGGGGCTACGGGTAAGTTAGGGCAATTTTTCAACTCCATCAAGCGTATTGCCATGTATCGCCTTATCCGTTTTGCCTTGAGCGAACTGACAAAGGCTATGAGGGAGGGTATCAATAACCTCTATCAGTACAGCAACCTCATGGGCGGTATTTTCGCACAAAGCATGGACACCCTTGCTACCAGTGCTTCTTATCTCAAGAACAGTCTTGGGGCTATGGCTGCTCCTATCATCAATGCACTTGCCCCGGCAATCGACTTTGTGATTGACAAAATCGTAACGCTGCTCAATTACATCAATATGCTGTTCGCACGGCTTTCTGGCGCAACCACCTTCACGGCGGCAAAGAAAAATGCCCAGTCCTACGGTGATTCCCTTGAGAGCGCAGGAAGTTCCGCTTCCAAAGCGGCAAAAGAAATCCGTGACGCTACCACGGGCATTGATGAACTGAATATCATCATGCAAAAGGATGATACCAGTGGCGGCGGTGGCGGCGGTGGTGCTGACTACGGTTCCATGTTTGAGGAACTTCCCATTGACAACAGCGTGAGCGAGTTTGCCGATAAGCTGAAACAGGCTTTCGACAATGCAGACTGGAAAACGCTGGGTACGCTGATTGGCGGTAAGGTCAATGAAATCATTGACTCTATCGACTGGGCGGGTGTAGGTAGCAAAATCGGCTGGGGCGTGAACGGCGCAGTGCAAACGGCTTACTACCTGCTGGATACCATCAATTTTACAAACATTGGAACGCACATTGCTGAACTATTCAACAATGCTCTTGAGGAAGTGGACTTCTCCTACGTTGGCAGACTCTTTATCAAAGCATTTACCATTCTGCCTGATATTATCATTGGTGGTCTGGTGGAACTGGACTGGGGACTTGTCGGACAAAAAATAGGAGAGTTTCTCATTGGAGCGGCCAATGAAGCGTTTGAGTGGCTGAATAAATACAACTGGTCTGAACTTGGCGCTACTCTTTGGCAAAAAATCAAAGACTTGTTCACGGGAATTGACTGGTCTGGTGTGGCGCAGAGTATCTTCCGTGCATTGGGGGCGGCTATGGCTGCTGTTGTACAGTCCATAGGTTCTTTCTTTGGAAGCGTATGGGCTGACATTAGGGAATACTTCTCCAAAAAGATTGAAGAATGTGGTGGTGATATTCCTGCTGGCCTTTGGAAGGGTATCAAAGACGCTTTCGGTAACGCTGTTGCGTGGATACGTGACAACATCGTAACCCCCTTCATTGACGGATTCAAGAGCCTGTTCGGTATCCACTCTCCGTCTACGGTGATGGAGGAAATCGGTGGGTACATTACGGAAGGTCTGCTGGACGGTATCTTGAAGCCATTCAAGACTATTGGAAACTGGATTAAGAAGAACATTCTTGACCCGCTGACAGAAGCCTTTGAGGATGTGGATTTTGTCGAGTTCACCGTTGGCGTTAAGAACACCGCTGCGGAGTGGTGGTCTAATGTATGCGGATGGTGGGACGAGAAAGTGGGTGCTGTTCAGTCCTTTACCACCAATGTTACCAACAACGCTTCTACTTGGTGGACTAACACTAAGAATTGGTGGGCAGGCAAGGTAGGCAAAGTCAAAGAGTTTACCACGTCTGTTGCTAATCAGGCTACCGACTGGTGGAGCAAGGTCAATACATGGTGGGACGGAAAAGTGGGTTCTGTAAAGAATTTCACAACGTCTGTTGCCAATCACGCTTCTACCTGGTGGTCTAACGTTCAGTCCTGGTGGTCTGGCAAGGTTGGAGCCGTGCAACAGTTTACCACAAGTGTTGCAGACCATTCCTATACCTGGTGGGAAAATGTGAAGTCCTGGTGGTCTGGGCGTGTAGGCGCAGTTAAAGAGTTCACAACCACTGTCACTAACCAGGCCTCTACCTGGTGGAATAACGTGAAAACATGGTGGTCTGGCAAGGTGGGTGCAGTTCAGCAGTTCACAACGTCTGTAAAGAATGAAGCCAGTACCTGGTGGTCTAACGTTAAAACTTGGTGGAGTGGGAAGGTTGGAGCCGTGCAGCAGTTCACTACCAGTTTGAAGAATGACGCTCTGACATGGTGGAACAACTGCAAGTCCTGGTGGAGTGGGAAGGTTGGAGCCGTACAATCCTTTACTACAAATGTTGTCAACCAGGCTTATATCTGGTGGTCTGACGTTAAAACCTGGTGGTCTGGTGTGGTAGGTACTCTATCCGCAAAGGTTGGCATTGTCAATCAGGCTGCTACTTGGTGGGAAAATGTGAAGTCCTGGTGGAGTAATGCTGTTGGAACTCTTTGGGCAAGCCTTAATATCAAATTGCCAACGGTAAAAGTATCTTGGTATAAAGACCCCATTTTTGGAGCAATAGACCTTCCGTCTTTCAGTTTGGTATGGAACGCAAAGGGCGGTATTCTGGACGGCGCACAGCTTTTTGGTATGCTTGGAAACTCCTTCCTGGGCGGTGGAGAAGCAGGAAAGGAAGCTGTGCTTCCTCTGGAACGTCACACTGAATGGATGGACACGCTTGCCGAAAAGGTGAGAAGCGGTTTGCCGGAAGATGATAATGACTCCCCGAACTACTCTGGGTTCAAAAAGGCTATGGCTGATTTCTATGTGGAGTATGTGCAAGGGACAATGAACCAGATGGCAAGCGACATGAACAGGCAGGCCAACAAGAGGGAGCAGACAACAGTACAAATTGGAAACCGTACTATTACGGACGCTGTGCAAACCCAGCGTGACGCAAACGGTTACAGCTTCACTTAAAGGGAGGGGAGAACAATGGCATATTTGGCAATCAACGGTTATGAACTCCCCTCCCCTAAGAGGGGCGTAGAACCTATTGTAACAACGCTGGTGGACGCAGGGCGTGACGCAAACGGTACTGTGGTTGGACAGCGCATTGGCCGTGACCAGTATAAATTGAACAATCTGGAATGGCCGTGGCTGACCGCTGAACAGTGGAGCCAGATACTTTCCATCCTGTCCAACTTCTTTGTTTACGTTACGTTCCCTGACCCCGTTACCAATAAACTTATCACCATCAAAATGTACTGTGGTGACCGAACAGCCGAACCCTATTATGTGGATGACAGCGGTATGCCGACTCACTACCGTAACTGCCGGGTGAACCTGATTGATGTAGGAGAGTGAGGATTATGCAGAAAGTATCTGATGAATACAGAGCCAGTATGAAATCCTCTCTGCGTGAGAGAGCCTACATTATGCTTTCTTTCGGCCTTGTCAATCAGGAAGCCCAGGCAAAGGCAAAGATTGAGGATGGTGATTTCACCCGGTACTCTAACACGGCAAACCTCTTTGGCAAGAAAACAGATGATACTATCTACGCTACACTGGAAGAAAATTTCACGAAGGTAGACGGGTCTATGTTCTTCTTGCCCAGAGGTACAGCCGTGGGCGGGTACTACGATACTGGCTTGACAAGCAATAACCTGATTTCTGACGGGGAGTTTTCTGTAACCATCAACCTGAATATTCTTCCTACGGATTTCCGTGGTATCACAATCAATTTTGGAGAGAATTATCCAGTTGATTTTGACATTGTGAGTGATGGAGGACGGACGGTAGAGTTTCGGGGAAATGACCAATCGGAGTTCACAACGGAGGAAGTGTTTGAGGATACGTCTAAGCTGACCCTGGTGTTCTATAAGATGAAGAACCTTAAAACCCGGCTGCGTATCTACTCTATCCGTTTCGGCTACGGCCTTGTTTATTATAACGACTCCGTAATGAGTTCCAGCTTGAGCAGCTATGTATCCCCTATCGGTGCGGATATTCCCCAGATTGATTTCACGGTCACGCTCAAAAACTACGATAAATACTTCAACGTGGATAACCCCAGTTCCGCTATCAACTTCCTGGAAACAGGACAGGAAATGGATATTTATTATGGGTATCAGCTGCCAGAAAGCGGTGAAATCGAATGGATTAAGGGCAATCACCTTCTCTGTTCTGAATGGGAGTCCGATGACTACACTGCCACAATTCGCTGTCAAGATGTGTTCAGAAGTATGGACACAGAGTATTACAAGGGTATGTATAATGCCCAGGGGAAAAGCTATTTTGACCTTGCAGTGGAAATCATGCAGACCGCAGGCCAGACAGAATATTACATTGACCCCCGTTTGAAGTATCTGTACAGCAAGAACCCCATTCCCCGTGTGAAGTGCAAGGAAGCACTGCAAATTATCGCCAACGCCTGCCGCTGCGTTCTTTCCCAGTCCAGGGATGGTCTTATTCAAATAAAGTCCAACTTTAACCCTCTGGCAACGGTGAGTTCCAACGGAGAAGCCCCGTACTCTACGGTAGGAAGCATTATGAACACCGACACGAAAGACGAGTACGGAAGTTTTGCCCAGGGCTATACGGTGGTGGATGGAGGTATGCACTTTCTTCCCCGCAACACGAATAATGCCAACCTGAACACAGGTTATGTATCCAGCGCCCAGTCCGGCGCAGATGGAAAGTTCGCCGTAAATCCTGTACTGACTGTCACGCAGGAAGCTATCTGTATGTACTACGGTATCAGGCTGGTGTTCGGTCATGCACTCCCTTCTGGCATTGTGGTGAGAACCTACAACACTGGGAACCTGGTAGAGGAATACACGGTGACTGATACCATCCAGAAGGATATGGTTATTCACCATAACTTTGATGACTTTGACGTTATGCAGATTGAGTTCACTGGAACGGCTAATCCGTATAACCGCATTGTGGTCAATCACTTTGCCTTTGGTGATGTGACAGACTTCACGATGACGAAGGGCGATATGACTTCCTCTCCCAAAGCAATCAAGCAGGAAACTGTCAAGGAAGTCATTGTTCCATGTTTTAGCTATCAGACCGGGAACCCGGAGGAAAGCCTTGTGAGTGAGGAAGTAACCGTGACCGCAGGTGAGGAAATCACCTTCTACATGGGTGCTGCGTCCTATGGATACAGGGCTACTCTTGACGAAGGAACAGCAGGCGTGACACTGATTGCACAGGGAAATTTCTTTGTGACAGCAAAGTTTGCGGCGGCTGGAACATTCCAGTTTGAGGTTTGGGGATACCGATACAAAATTGTGGAGAAGTACGCAACGGTAACGCTCCATAACCGGGGAAAAACAGTGAAGTGGTCTAATCCGCTTATCTCTGACATGAACATGGCACAAGACCTTGCTGAATGGATTGCGGACTACTATTCCGCAGGCATTGAGTATGAGTACACCACCAGGGGTAACCCGGAGATTGATGTGAACGATATTGTGTACCAGGAAAATGAGTTCCGTAACAACATGAAGGTGACGATTTATCGGGCAACGCTCAACTTCAACCAGTCTTTTTCTGGAAAAATTACCGCCCGGAGATTGGAGGGATAGTATGTGGCAGACACCTAAGACAGACTGGCACGGCGGCGTAAACGCTAACGGCCAGTACGAAGGGGACAGGTTCAATGCTGCGGACTTCAACCGTATCAAAAACAACCTTGACCACTTACGGGATATGGCTGTGGAACTGTACGACTCCTTCACCATTGTATCCCTGGGTACAGACCGTACCGCTGCGGACTACTTCTATGCTGATGAAATCAATCAACTGGAAGCTAACCTGGTAACCATCAATTCCAAAACACTCAATCGGGCATACGGAAACGCCCCTACCTATATGGAAAACGGCAACACAATGGATTTTGCCGAATTAAACAGATTGGAGGGAGCAATTCTTGACCTCTATGACCGTTTGAGCAACCAGACCAACGGAAGGAGGATGTTCACATGGAACTTTGGTATGAAAGGAGGGGGACTATAAATGGCATGGCAAATGCTTCCCACTGATTACACGGACGCTGTATGGGCTGGCCTGAAACGCTACACAGAAATCACCAATGATGACGGAACCGTATCTTTTCAGGACGTTACCCAGTATAGCAACCGGGACAATTCGTTTTTCGGGGCGCAGGACGCAAACCGAATGAACGAAGCCCTGAACACCATCATGTCTATGGTGGAGAATGGGACAGACCTGTACACAGATTTCCAGAACTACTTTACCACGCAAAAGGCCGCTTTCAAGGAAGAAGCTGACTCCATCAATGCGGACTTCAATGCCTATGTGGAGGACTTGGAAGCGCAAGGTGATTCCATCATCCAGACCATCCAGACCGACTACAAGACGCAGATTGAAACCTTTGAGGATACCCAGGAACAGGTATTCAACACATGGTTTGACATGATTAAAGGCCAACTTTCTGATGATGTAGCGGGAAATCTGCAAAACCAGATTACGGATGTGTCGGAGCGCACTATTCTTCTGGAAACCATGTGCCTGACCAACGATTTCATTTCTCCGCTTGCCACGGACGATGATACACTCACAGTCATTACCGATGACCTGGGTAACGCTATTATGGCTGACTGGAAATACAAGGAGGTTTAAGGAAAATGTCTACTCTGAAAATTGAAAACTCGAAGAAAATGGGTGACCTCACAGCATTGCAGACCGTAGAGGACTCCTATATGCTGTTCATCCATGACGGTAGCGGACTCAAGAAAGTAACTGCCGAAAATCTCAAGAAAGACCTGGCTGACCTGATTGCCGCAAACAAGGCTATTCTGGACAAGGTGACCGCAAGCGGCGCTGGCGCTCACAACTCTGTATACCGTGGGGCAAACCTGGGTACGTCCGTAACCTCTGCACAGTGGGCGGCAATCCAGGCGGGAACCTTTGACGATATGTACATTGGGGACTACTGGGTTATTGGTGGGGTCACTTACCGCATTGCCGCCTTTGACTACTATCTGCGGGCTGGCGATACGGATATGACTACTCACCACGTCACCCTGGTTCCTGACGTTCCTATGTACACTCATGTGATGAACGATACCAATGTTACCACTGGCGGTTATGTGGGCAGTAAGATGTACACCAGAGGCCTGACCCAGGCAAAGAATACCATCAACACTGCCTTTGGTTCTACCCATGTCCTTACGCACAGACAGTATTTGAGTAATGCTGTAACAAATGGCAGACCTTCCGGTGGTTCCTGGTATGACTCTACTGTGGAACTGATGACCGAACAGAATGTGTACGGAGGTAAGATTTTCGGAGCAGGGAATGAAGGTTCTTCTGTTCCTGCGCTGTACACCGTGGATAAGAGCCAGTACCCGTTGTTCGCTTTCCGGCCTGACCTGATTTCCAACCGTCAGACCTTCTGGCTGCGTGACGTGGTATCCGCTGCCCTTTTCGCCGATGTCAACTCCGTCGGCCTTGCGACCTCCAACGGCGCTTCCGACGTTTATGGTGTGCGTCCCGCTTTCTCTATTAAATCCTAAATCGAAAATCCCCACCCCTTTATGGGGTGGGGTAAGGGAGAATAACAATGTCTGTATTGAAGAACAAACGAAAAGCGTCCCAGTTTGAAGTATTTCACCATCTGTACAAGGTACGCAAAGAAATAACGGAACTGCTTCTGCGGGATTTCGGATATTCCTATGAGAAAGCGGAAAAGCGTCTGCTGAAACACTTTGGAGGTAGACAATACCCTGAACTGACAGAAGCGGAGCGGGAGCGTTATGACCGTCTGAAAATAAAGTGGGAAGCCTTTGACGATTGGTTTATTTACGATGAAAGGCAGGTCATTGTGGACTGTCTGCGGGAAATCACGAAAGAGGTTTTCATTGCAAACAGTATCTACCCTACCTGCATGGAAGAACTTATTCAGAGAAGGATACACCAGGACGAAGCCATAGGCCAATGCTACCGCCTTGCACAGGAATTGCAGTATGCGATTGAAACCCTACCTGTGGATGTGAATACCTACCTGCGATTTGGTGAAGCGATACAGACAGAAATCAACCTGATTAAGGGTTGGAGAAAAGCGGACAACAAATTTAAGACTTCCGGGGCAATCTCTACTTCCGCTGCCAATTTCGCCAATGTCAACAACAACGGCAATGCGAACTACAACAACGCTTCCAACGTTAATGGTGTGCGTCCCGATTTCAATTCCGCAGTTAAATAGGCTTTTGACCGTTCTGCGGATAGAGAAAGGAGAGATTGTCCCTCCACTATGGTAAATACGAAACACGACACCCACGCTTACGAGCGTACCAGTAATGGTGAAAGAGGTTATCAGCGTGAGATATTTGATGGAAATGTACTCTATGAGAGTTTTCTAAAAGCCAAACAGGGTAGCGATTGGAAGCCGCAGGTGCAAAGATTTGAAATGAACCTTTTATTTGAACTGTCCGAACTGCAACAGGAGCATGAAACCGGGAACCATGTGTTTCTACCATCTACGGAGTTCACGCTTCACGAAAGAGGAAAAGTCCGAAGGATTACAGGTGAGCAGATACATGACCGTGTTGCAAAACACGCTCTATGTGATGAAATTCTGACACCCGCCGTGAGGAAGTACCTTATTTATGATAACAGTGCAAGCATTAAAGGCCGTGGAATTGACTTCTCCCGGAACAGATTGCTGCACCATCTAAGAAGATACTACACCCTGCACGGTTCCAATGACGGATACATTCTTCTGATTGACTTTTCAAAATACTATGACAATATCCGGCATGACCGCCTGATGGAGCAATTTGAAAAGTACATCCATGACGAGAGGTCATTGAACTTTCTGCGAAAAGTGATTGACCGCTCTAAAGTAGATGTTTCCTACATGGACGATGAAGAATATGAAAGGTGCATGGAGAAGGTATTCAATTCCCTGGCTTATCAGGATGTGGACAAGAGCCTGCTGACTGGTGAGAAATTCATGTATAAACACCTGAACATAGGTGACCAGGTGGCGCAAATTGCCGGGATAATCTATCCGATACCGATTGACAATTATGTGAAAATCGTCAAGGGTGTAAAGTTCTACGGACGGTACATGGATGACTCCTACGCTATCCACGAAAGCAAAGAGTTTCTACAAGAGTTGCTGCAAGGTATTATCGCCATTGCAACCGAACTGGGTATCACGGTCAATATCCGTAAGACCCGTATCTGCAAGCTGTCCAGCTTGTGGCGGTTCCTTCAAGTGCAATACTCCCTGACTGAAACAGGCAGGGTCATTCAGAAAATCAATCCAAAGCGGTTGACTTGCATGAGAAGGAAAATGAAGAAGTTGGTTCATATCCTCACAGAGAAGGAGTTTGATGATTGGTACGGTTCGTGGTTCCGTAACCACTACCGCATTATGAGCAAGCAACAACGTGAGAATATGGACAGGCTTTATAACAATCTCAAGAAGGAGGTCTACAACGATGTACACAATCACTCTGGCTAATGGAACGAAGCTGGAAAACCTGGAACTGAACGGTAACAACTACATTGCCGAAGGGGTTATTGAGGACTCCGTGTTTCAGGACAACCTTTCTTCCGTGACTATCACGGACGGCGAAACCACCGAAACCTACACGGATATGGTGCTTATCAGCAACCGTGTGGACGGTGGCCGCTCCTGGTTTATTCTGGGGGAGAAAAGCCCGCAGGAAAAGGCTATGGAGCGTATCAACACTCTGCTTGAGTCCAATGCGAACAGCATTACAGACGTTCAGGTTGCTCTTGCAGAGGTGTATGAACTGGTTCTGATGGGAGGTGTGTAAGATGGCTAAGATTTACGCTGAACTTATCAGGAAGGGTATCAAGACCCTGGAAGATGTGCCCGCACAGTTGAGGGATGAAGTCAAGAAACTGTTGGAGGTATAACCATGCTGTTCCGTATTTTCGCCTGGAACGTGTGGATTATTGGAAGGAAGGAGGTGGATAAGATGGCTGTTATCTATGTTGCGCTCATCATCAAGGGTAAGCGTACCTTTGAGAGCGTTCCTGACCTGCTGAAAGACCAGGTGAAGGAACTGCTGATTGACCTGGAACTGGAAGCCCTGGTCACCGACTGAATGAAATCTGTTCCATAACAGGCAAAGGAAGAAGGTGATACCAATGGGAATGAAACAGTTTCTTATTCAGACGTACATCATTGCGCTGCCTATCATTCTGACTGCACTGACTGGATACGTGGTCTGGATATTGCAAAATCAGAAGAAGGACAGAAACGCAAACAGCAAAGGTACTATGCTTCTGCTGCGGGTGCAGCTGATTGAGTATCATGCAGAGTGGCAGGAACGGGGTTATGTGACCAAACATGGCCTGCAAAACTTCCTGGAAATGTATGACGCTTATCATGCCCTGGGTGGAAATGGCATGGTGACCGAACTTCTGAACGAAGTCAAGGAACTCCCCATACGGGGATAAATGAAAATGGCCGGGACAAAGGTTCCCGGTATGCGCTCAATGGGGCTGCGGATGAAAATTCCGTAGCCCCTTATTTTATTAAACGGAGGTAAGCATTATGAGCAACATCAACTGGATTGTGAGAATTAAGAACAAGAATTTCTGGCTGACCATCATTCCCGCCGTCCTGCTTCTGGTGCAGGTGGTGGCGGCTGTGTTCGGCTTTACTATTGACCTGGGTGACCTGGGCAACAGGCTTCTGGATGTGGTGAACGCTGCGTTTTCCGTGTTGGTTATCCTGGGTGTGGTGAATGACCCCACTACTGCGGGCATTTCCGACTCTAAGCAGGCAATGACCTACAATACTCCGAAGGAGGACTAAGCTATGAGCAACAGTTCCCTGGTGACATACACCAGAATTACAAAAAACAAGACAAGCCCCAGAAACCACAAGATTGACACCATCACCATTCACTGCATTGTGGGACAGTGGACTGCGAAGCAGGGGTGTGACTATTTTGCCACTACGGACAGGGAGTGTTCCGCAAACTACGTGGTAGGCAAGGACGGGTCTATCGGCCTGTCTGTGGATGAAAAAGACCGTTCCTGGTGTTCTTCTTCCAGTTCCAATGACCATAGGGCTATTACCATTGAGGTAGCCAGTGACACCACCCACCCCTATGCAGTGACCGATAAGGCGTATGCAGCCCTTATTGAACTGGTGGCTGATATTTGCAAGCGCAACGGTATCAAGCGCCTGCTGTGGAAGGGTGACAAGTCCCTGGTTGGTCAAGTAGACAAGCAGAACATGACCGTTCACCGCTGGTTTGCGAACAAGGCTTGTCCCGGTGAATATCTGTACTCCCGTCATGGGGAGATTGCAGAGAAGGTAAACGCCATTCTTGCCGCTGCGGAAACCCCGGAAGTTACCCCTCCTTCTGCCCCTGTGGAGTCCGTGGACAATCCTTCCACGATTTGGAACTTTTTCAAGGGCAAGGGGTTGAATAATTTTGCGGTTGCGGGTATCATGGGTAATATCTATGCAGAGTCCGGCTTCAAGCCCACCAATCTGCAAAACGGCTATGAAAGCAAGCTGGGATATACCGATGACAGCTACACCGCCGCTGTGGATAGCGGAGCTTACACCAACTTTGTGAAGGACAGTGCGGGTTACGGACTGGCGCAGTGGACGTTTTGGAGCCGCAAGGAAGCCTTGCTGAATTACGCAAAATCCACTGGTAAATCTATCGGTGACCTGGGTATGCAGCTGGACTTCATGTGGAAGGAAATGCAGGGCTACAAGGCCATGATGACAACGCTGAACGGCGCAACGTCTGTTGCCGAAGCGTCCAATGCGGTTATGACCCAGTATGAGCGCCCTGCTGACCAGAGCGAAGCTGCCCAGGCCAAACGTGCGGGGTATGGACAGACCTACTACGATAAGTACGCAGGAGCCGCCCAGCAGCCCGCTACGGACGGTTTGTACCGGGTACAGGTTGGTGCATACTCCAAACTGGAAAACGCAAGCAGACAGCTTGCAGCTATCCAGGGCAAGGGTTTTGAAGCACTGGTGAAGAAGGTTGGGAACCTGTACAAGGTTCAGACTGGTGCGTACAGTGTTAAGGCAAATGCCGAAGCCCAGCTTGCCCGTGTCAAGGCCGCAGGCTTCACGGACGCATATATTACCACGGAGAGCGGTGGTACTGTGGTTGCCACTGACACCGTGCAGGAGCCGTCCTATGTGACCTACAAGGTCAAGAAGGGTGACTCTCTGTGGAGCATTGCAAAGGCCAATCTGGGTAACGGTAGCCGCTGGACGGAGATTAAGACCCTGAACAACCTGACCAGCAACACCATCTATCCCGGCCAGACACTTAAACTTCCTGATTAAATTTTCTCCATTGGTGAGGTTTTAAGTGGCAATGCGTTGTATGGTATAGCAGCGTCCCTTGAATTATCGGATTTGAAACGCTATCCTGGTGGTACGTTGCGCCGACGATTATCAATACGTTCCTTGAGAG
>CDZG01017829.1_pt1 | contig 45152 bp, 43 predicted proteins | sample 557741 | NCBI WGS metagenome assembly CDZG01 (sample SAMEA3182086, study PRJEB8094) | gut metagenome | biome: human; feature: gut; material: Stool; isolation source: human stools | place: Canada | collected 2013-01-21
AAGCCGCTAAATTATCATTTATCCGCCGCTTTAGCTCAATTCGTTCTGTAATGGTCTGATACGCCTTCACAATGCTGCGCTGTTTGTCAATAGAGGGGACAGGTAGCTCTACCTTGCACATTTCATCCCAGTCCATTATTTCCCGGACGCTACCGTGAGACTTAAAACGTGCGTAACGGTCAAACTCCGGTCTGCTGAACCAGAGCATTAGGTATTCGGGCAGTAGCTCGTTTTCATCTTTCACTTCAAAAACGGTATAGATATTGCTGACAAGCCCCTCATCATAATCCGTTAGAAGAGCAATACCAATTTTGTCTCCACGCCGAGAAGTATCTGGAATGTAGGTAAACTGCCCCCGCTTGACTACCTTGTATTTCGTAAAGTCGGTACCAACCGTGTTTGCAATGGAGGGAATAAACATCTTTTGGACGGAAACACCTAAAAGGTTTTCCTCTTTTCCGTCTGTGTTCCTGACATCGACCTGGCGAATGAAATCTCCAAGCAGCCTATATCCTTCTTTCATCGTGACACCTCACCCTATGTATTTTCTGTGTGCCAGCTTGACATTTTGCTGTTTAACCATAGCATAGTGCATGGTCGTGTCGATCTTCTGATGCCCTAAGAGCTGCTGGACTTGCTCTATGGGCATTCCTTTGTCTATGGCTGATGTTGCCAGTGTTCTTCGGAACTTATGTGGGTGGACACGAGGCAGATTCAGCCTTTTTCCCAGTTCTCGAAGCCGTCTTTCTACGCCGCCAATCTGCAAACGGTCATGCGGTGCGGTCAGCGAGACAAACAACGCTGAACAGGTGTCTGTGCGGCTTTCCAGATAGTTTTGGAGATGGATTTTTGTCCTTGCATCGAAATAAACGATCCGTTCCTTACTTCCTTTTCCGAAAACAACGCATTCTCGTTCATTGAAGTTGATGTCATCGCGGTTAAGGGCAACCATCTCACCAACACGCATTCCGGAGGATGCAAGAAGGTCTATCATCGCAAGATCGCGGACATTGCAGCAGTTGTCCCGCATGATTTCCAATGCCTCGTCGGTGTAGGTTTCCTTGATCACCTTTGCCGTTTTTACTTTGTGAATCCGGCGTACCGGACTTTTCACGATGTAGTCCTCGTCCTCAAGCCACGAAAAGTAGCTGGACAGGATGCGGCGGATATTATCTATCGTGACCTTGCTTGACTTACGGTTTGCCTGATACTCTGTTAGGTACTTTCGCAAGTCCTCAGTTACGATCTCTTGTGGCTCTTTGTCAATGCCGGACAGCATTGACACAATGGTCTGACGGTAATAGCTCAAAGTTTTTTCTGAGCAGCCCTCAATGCGTTTTGCGTTGATGAAACAGGCAACCGTATCGACCTTTGCGGTTTTTTCTGCGCTCGCGCTGTGGCTCAACTCTATACCACTCAGTACCCCTTCAAGGACACCTTGAAGCCGTTTTAATTGTGCGTTATTCAGATACGGAAGCATCTGACGCTGCACTTCTTGAATCAGTTGTTCTTTCATTGTCGTATCTCCTTTGAATATTCTCAGAGAACGACTTTTCAGTGGCAGTTCTTGGGGTAAAACTCTCGCCACTGGTGAGAGTATTTCAATTTCTAATAGCCCATGTCCTTTAATATCTTGTCAATTTCGGCAAACTCTGCTGGACTACTTGGTGTCCAGTCAGAGGAATTGCAATATCTGCAATACATCGCCTTTTTATCTCTCAGGCGGTGACAGTATGGACATTGAACCGAATCGTCTTCAAAGTCAGTTTTCCGCGTTCTGTGAGTACACACTGAGCAGTAAATTGTGTCTCCCTCATCCCAGAGGGTAGCAGGATTATCATTCCCGCAGTTGCTACATTTCATTGTGGTCATTCCTCCTGTAAATGATAATTTAGAAGCGACTATCCAAGCGGCTTTTGATAAGGCATTTCATGATGCCGGAGTTAGTCTCCCAGAGACAATTATTAAGCAAAACAAAGTCCCTCAAGGTTGGACAGACGCGACGGTTGGTGACTTTGCATCTGTTCAAACGGGACCATTTGGTAGCCAGCTTCACAACGAAGACTATGTAGAATCAGGTACACCAATTATTACGGTCGAACACATGGATGGGAAATACATCGCCCACAGGAACCTTCCGCTTGTCTCGCAAAATGATGTTGATCGTCTACGGAAATATGATCTTCACACCGGAGATATTGTTTTTAGTCGCGTTGGTTCCGTGGATCGAGCAGTTATGGTTTCACAACACGAAGATGGTTGGTTATTTTCAGGGCGGTGTCTTCGTGTTAGACCATACGATCCTAATACCGGCAGTTACTTTTTGTGGTGGTTCAACCAACCTGTAATCCGTCAGCTTGTCACTGCTTCCGCAGTAGGTGCAACCATGCCATCAATAAACACAAGCATTCTAAATAGTATTAGGATTGTTTTCCCGCAGAAGGACATTGTGACGCAATTCTGCAAAATGGCGGATGGCTTGATTGAGATTATTGCAACCAATCTTGAGGAAATCCGTAAACTCAACGATGCCCGCGAATATATTCAACTGTCCCTAAGCCGCTAAATTATCATTTTCCGCTCTCTTCAAAGCAATGCGATTGGTAATTGCACGGTAGGACTCGACGATCTCACATTGTCTCGCATAGGAGGGGACAGGGAGCTTTATGCGGCAAAGATCATCCCATGTAATTCCGCCTCGAACACTGCCATCCGTCATGAACCAGCATTCACGGTCAAACTCCGGTCTACGAAACCACATCATCAAATACTCTTCATTTAAGACATCGCGGTCAATAATCTCAAACATGAAATACGCCGGAGAAACTATTGCGGCGTTGTCTTTCTCATAGAGCGCAATCGGAAGACGTTCATCGCGTCCAACGTGCATTGGGTTACAGGCAAATAGCCCCTTGCTGATCAGTTTATACCGACTCAAATCTGTGCCAATTACATTTGCGACGGAAGGCATAAACTCTTTGTCGATGCTTATGCCAAGAACAGTGCTGGTGACTTCCTCGGAGTTTCGATAATCAACAAGCCGAATGTGTTTACCAAGAGGTTCATAATTCGATTTCATAGCCCAACTCCTTAAACACAGTCAACAGGTCAGCCTTCGACTTCTCTTCTGCAACAAGCAGCTCACGAAGCTCACTTTGCAGCGTCTTCATTTTCGTATCAAAGTCGATGTTCTCATCGCGGTTTACAAACTCAATGTAACGGCTCGGAACAAGGGTAAAGCCCTTTTCAGCAACCTCATCGAAGGATGCGCTGTAACAAAATTCAGGCACATTCTGATAAGTTTCTTCATAGCCTTCCTGCTGCCATGCGTGATAGACGCCCGTGACTTTTGCACGGTCTTCTTCTGTCAGTTCAATATACTTCTTTTCATAAGGGCTTCCCATTTGCCGCAAGTCCATGAAAAGGATCTCGCGCTCACGGTTACGGAAGCGTTTTACTTCACCGTTTTCTTCAACCACACGAGCCTTTTTATTCTTGTTCAGAATCCAAAGCGTAACGCTGATGTCCGTGGTGTAGAAGAGGTTTCGGGGAAGAATGATGATTGCTTCGACGAGATTGTTCTCGATGAGCTGACGGCGGATTTTTAACTCTGTACCATCGTCAGATAGTGCGCCGTTTGCAAGCAGGAAACCGGCAACACCGTTCTGAGAGAGCTTTGAAACAATGTTCAGAATCCAGCCATAGTTTGCGTTACTCGTGGGCGGAACTTCATAGCCGTCCCAGCGCGGATCATCAATCAGCTCATTATCACCACGCCATTCTTTCTGATTAAATGGCGGGTTTGCCATAATGTAATCTGCCTTGAGGTCCTTGTGCTGGTCATTGGTGAATGTGTTCGCTGCCATTTCTCCGAGGTTTGCAGAGATACCGCGAATAGCCAGATTCATTTTGCACAGCTTGTACGTCGTGTTTGTATATTCCTGACCATAGATAGAGACCTTCTTCTTGTTGCCGTGATGTGCCTCCACGAACTTCATTGACTGTACGAACATACCGCCAGAACCGCAGCAAGGGTCGTACAGAATGCCATCATACGGTTCAATCATTTCTGCAATCAAATTGACAATACACTTCGGCGTATAGAACTCGCCCTTGCCCTTGCCTTCCGCAAGAGCAAACTTGCTCAGGAAGTATTCGTAGACCCGCCCGATAATGTCATTCTCTTTATCGCCGGTGTTGATCTTATCAATCTCGTCCAGCAGTGATGCCAGCTTTGCTGTGTCGATGTGAAGACGTGAGTAGTAGTTGTCCGGCAGTGCGCCTTTCAGTGCAGGATTCGCTTTCTCAATCGTATAGAGGGCGGTGTCGATTTTCAGCGCAATGTCATCCTGTTTCGCATTCTCCATGATGAAAGACCAACGGCTGATCTCAGGCAGGAAGAATACATTGTCCTTCGTATAGAAGGCAACATTGTCAACAAACTTCTCACCGTATTTTTCAGAAATAGCTTTCCTTTGTGCCTCAAACTTATCGCTGGCAAACTTCAAAAAGAAGAGACTGAGAACGACGTGTTTATATTCTGCTGGCTCGACAGAACCACGGAGTTTATCTGCGGACTTCCACAGAGCTTCCTCCATAGAAATCTCCTTCTTCGGTGCCGATGCGGCTCGTGCCATATCAAAATCCTCCCTGTGTATTTATCTAACCTATTCTACAAAAAGAGCTGTACGAAAAACCGGACTCAGTTCTTGTCCGTTCGCACAGCCTCACATATATCTCCGATGTCACAGTTCAAGTAATCACAAATGCGCAGCAAAATAGAGAGGGACACTTCTTCCCCCTTATTCAGTTTTGTCCATGTTCCGGCAGACAGCCCCACCTCATGTCGTAGAGAAGCCCTCTTTATGTCGCGTTCCAGAAGAAGCATCCATAGTTTCTTATAGCTTATGCGCACGGCAACCATCCTTTCGCTTGCTTGCATTCAACATCGCTTATAATATTATACTGGATTTCATTCTCAAAAGCAATCCGTTGATGCAGAAATTAAAGAAAAAGTTTCAACTTCTCGAACCTTCTCTCAAGGAAGCAGGGCATCTCCGGTCAACAGGAGATGCCCTGCTTTTGAAAGGACTATTCGCGCTGTGTGCTGCGCAGATGATCACGGTCATGGTCAGCAGAAGGAGCGAGAAACGTATCAACATTAGACTTGATCGTCTCTATTTTCTTTTCTTCTTTTTTGAGCTTCGCACGTTCATCATAGAGCCGCTGTTGCTCTTCAAGAAGTCGCTGCTGTTCCGCTTGCAGTGTCTTCAAGCTCGGCAGTTTTTCATCGCCCTGCATGGCAAGCAGCGTACTCCGCGTCGCCTCAAAGATCACAAGTTCGGCTTCGTGCTTTGTCTTGAAGCTCGGCTTGTCTTTCGCCTTCTGGAAGGCGTCATATACAGGCTTGAGCCGCTGGTAGTTGGAGATGTTTTTGATAAGCGGCTGGACTTCCCGCAGACGTGCTTCAACGGCTTTCAGTTCCTTGCCGGTACGGTCATAGGAGATGTGAACATCCTCGACCTTCTTCTCAAGATCGGAGTATTGGAGCAAGTTGTTTTCCGTGAGATAGTTGAGTGTCCGTGCCGCTTCCTTGAGAATAGTGAGCTTTGCTTTATGCTCGTAACCCTTGCTGTCGATGAGCCTGATCCGCTCCTGAATATCTCCGATGAGAGAGATGCCCTTCGGCGTGGTCTGTCTCTGACTTTTTCGGGGCGTCCGTCCGGCAATCCGCTCCTTGATGCGTTCCTCGGTGTAGTTCTCTCCGATGGTCTTAGAACGGGTAAACCGCTCCTGACCTTCAGCGCGGAAGGAGATGTATTTGCCGGGTTTGATTTCATAACCGGCTTCCTGCATGAGCCGCAGAAAATCATCGTAGTCCTTCGCTGTGATGACAAGCCGGTCGATGGTCTGCTTGAGTTTTTGCTTCCAGCTCGTGCCGCGTTTGGCTTCGGTGTACTCCTTGTAGCTCATGCCTTTGTTCTGAGAGGGAGGGATAACAGAGAGACCGTTTTCCTTACAGAGCCGGTCGCTGACCTCACGCATATCATAGTAAATCCGCTTGTAGCTCTTGTAGGCGTGGTAGTCCACAAAGTCAACCGTATTGAAAATCAGATGGTTATGAACATGGTCCTTGTCAATGTGCGTGGTCAGCACATACTCGTATTTTCCACCGAGGATTTCATCCGCGAACTGCTTGCCGATCTCGTGGGCAAGCTCCGGCGTGACCTCTCCGATTTCAAAGGACTGGATCACATGACGGGCTATGATCCTGACCGGATTCATCCCTTTTTGCTCGGCTATTTTCCGCGTCCACTCAAATTCCCGCGCTGCGGTCTCGCTGGCACAGCCGTAGGACGAGACCAGCAGCTTCTCGTCGGTCTTTTCGGGATTCAGAATGTACGCGATTGCCTTGCTCAAAGTTCCTCGGATTGCTTTGATTTTAGTAACTGCCATACTGCATCCATCTTTTCTTTCAGCTCGTCAATATCATCCTGATAGAATCGCCCCGTCGAGTTGATTCTGCGGCAGACGGTATTGATGTTCACGCCGATCTTGTTGATTTCGGCGGCGAGCTTTTTCTGCTCCGTGTAGTCTACAACGATGATGTAACCGTCGATCAGCATCTTTCTTGCATACGCACCGAAGTTCTCCGTGCCGATCATTTCCATCTTCTTTGCAATCGTCCGTTCTTCCTGTGGTGTCAGCCAAATCTTCTTCTGAATGTCTCGTGTTCTTCGTACCATGCTGCGCCCTCCGTCGTAAAGATTAGAAGGGTTTGGGACTATCCCAACAAGCAAAAATCTGATGTTAAGGGCAGGGTCTCCTTAACTGATTTTTCTCCGGTGGGTACTCACCGGATTTGCTTGCTAATCTCCCAAAATCGTATTCCCCGAAGATTCCTCCGTGAAATGTCCCTTCACTTTACAACGGACACAATAAGAGCGTTTGTTGAGTACCGGATTTCAAAAAAGTCAAAAAATCATTGGATTTCCCATGTGAAAGCCACTGTGTCTGTCACATCAATATCAACCGGCTCAATCTCAGGTGCGGCGCACTTGCTCATCGCCATGAGAGGCTGAATGCAGTCTTCAACATCGTAGCTTGTTCTGGAAAAAACATTGAGTTCGCCCCAGTTGTAGTCGATGTTGAGCAACTGCCCAAGCGTACTGCCTGATGCTTTGCAAAGAATCTCCGCCTTTGCCCTGGCGTTCTCCGTCGCATTGATCAGCAGCTCTTCGCTGACTCTTGCCGGGTTTTTCACGGTGAACGCAATGCTGAGTTCTGGTTGCGCCCCACAATCCGCAATCGCAGAAATGACCTTTGCAAGCTGCTTGCTGTCAAAGTCAAAGGCAAGTTTCAAGCGATAGCTGCAAGCATATCCGGCAAACTCTCGCTTGTAATTACCTTGCCGATCCTTGACATTCTCGTACCTTGTCTGGACATCAAAGCTCGTGGTTTTCAGGTCTTCCTTACGATACCCAACGCGGACAGCGACACCTTGCAGTTTTTCGATTCTCTCGGCAGCTTCCGACATTGCAAGGTCATAGTTTTTTGAATTTGCTTCAATGTTCAGAGATAGGATGATGTAATCCGGTCTTGCGGAGACATTTCCTGTCCCTTTTACGGTGATTGTTCTCATTACTTTTTCCTGTCCTTTCTGGAATTGAAGTCCTCATCAATACGCTTTTTCCAATTCGTACCCAGTGGTACGCTGCATCGGACAGCAGAAACCGCTTCGCTCAGAACTTCATAGTTGAGCTGCGTTCCCTCATGGTCAGAGTGGTAGTTGACCGCTCGGTCTGCACCAATTCCGAAATGCCTTGCCGTCTCAACTGCGTCGATGTTTGCACCGAGGAACAAAAACTCCCAGCCATACTTTTCCTTCTGACGCTCAATCATTTTCTTGACCTTCTCGCTGTCATAACGGCGGCTTGCATTCTCCATGCCGTCCGTTGTGATGACGAACAGAGTATGTTCAGGGACATCTTCATTTCTTGCGTACTTGTGGACATTTCCAATGTGATGAATCGCTCCGCCGATAGCATCCAGAAGCGCGGTGCAGCCGCGAACGGAATAGTCATTGTCGGTCATCGGCTCGACTTTCTGAACCGGCACACGGTCATGGATAACCTCACTCACGTTGTCAAAGAGGACGGTAGAGATCAATGCCTCACCATTCTCTTTTTTCTGCTTTTCAATCATGGAGTTGAAGCCTCCGATGGTGTCTGCTTCCAGCCCGCTCATAGAGCCGCTGCGATCAAGGATGAATACAATCTCCGTCAGGTTTTTTCTCATGTTCAGTACCTCCGTATATAAAAAATATGACTGCTTGGCGTCTCACCTTACAGTCATATTGTACTTCGGTATTCACTTCATTTGGTCGCATGGCAAGCGACATTATTCCAGCGATGAGAACAGCTCTCCGTCAATGCTTAGAACGTCATCCATTGGAATCTTCGTGCCGTCCTGCATGGTGATTCGCCGCTCAAAATCATCGACCTTTTTGACCGCGCCGGTTGCTGTTATGTATTTGCCGCCAGCCTTCCGCTCATCGGGCTGGAAGTAGGTGATGGTGACTTTCGGTGCTTCATCAAGGGCTTCCATGAGAAGCTGATACTTCATATCCAATGCACTTAGAGCTTCCACGTCAAGCTCGATCCTTTCGGCAGTCAGACGCCCGGTTTCTTTGATGGCAGCATCGTAGCCGGTGAGGGCGGCGAAGGGTGCGAACTGCGCTGCACGATCTGCCATCGGCATCTGTGGCCGCGTCTTGGAGACATGGTGAGGGAGTCCCATAATCTCGTCGTATTTTCCGTTCACGCCTTATGCCCTCCGATCTGCGCATTGCGGTCTTTCGCGGTTGCGCCATCTTCAAGATTCATCGCCTTGAGGATGGCGTTCTTTCCGTACTTCTTCTTGATGGCGAGAGCCGCCTTCTGGATTTTTCTCTCGCGCTCCAATGCAGCATCCTCGGCTTTCTGTTTTTCCTCTTCGGCGGCATAGTCGGTAAAGAGATCGAGCTGGACAACCCCGTCATTTTTCTTCGGCGCGTCCGCTTCCGGCATGACATGATTTGCCACAACATACATACGGCGGACAAGCAGATTCTTGTCCACGATCCGGTCGAAGAGTTCCGACACAGCACACATTATTTTGCGCGTAGATGATGTGTGACTGTCGAGGTTGATAGACCCGTGCGCCTGTTTGGGAATCTCCCGCCCGTAGGGATCTTTCTCCACCGCGCCGTGATACTTTGCCCGCCGCGCCGGATCGGTCAGATTCTCAATATCATAGCCCACGGTGAGAACCATCTGGTCGGTGACAAGCCCCTTGTCCACCAAGTCCAGCACAAGCAAGTCCGTCATTTCCCGGACAACCAGCTTCGCCTTCTGCGATTCGTATGGGCAGTGTAATACCTGACCGGAGCTGAGGCTATTGGAGCTGGGACGGTACGCTTTAATTGCTTCAATGGTGGTCGGCTCCCAGCCCCACGCATGGTCAATGAGCAATTCTGCGTTCTTGCCGAACAGCTTGTAAAGCAAGTCTTCATTCCGTTCGGAACAGAGGGCAACATCGCCCATCGTAAACATCCCATTTTGCTCAAGTTTCTTGGCAATGCCCCGACCCACGCGCCAGAAGTCTGTGAGAGGCTGATGAGACCAAAGCTCACGCCGGAACTTCACCTCATCCAGCTCTGCAATGCGGACGCCGTTCTTGTCGGCGGGGATGTGCTTCGCCACAATGTCCATTGCCACTTTGCAGAGAAAGAGATTCGTCCCAATCCCAGCGGTTGCCGTGATGCCGGTGGTCTCAAGCACATCGAGAATAATCTTCATGGCAAGGTCATGTGCCGAGAGCTTGTAGGTATTCAGGTAGTCCGTCACGTCCATGAACACCTCGTCGATGGAGTAGACCACAATGTCCTCCGGGGCAATGTACTTGAGATAAATCTGATAAATGCGGGTGCTGTACTCCATGTAGTACGCCATCCGGGGCGGCGCGATGATGAAGTCAATCGCCAGAGACGGGTCTGCTTGCAGCTCCGAGAAGAAGTGTGATGTACCGTCCAGCCTGCGTCCCGGCGCGTCGTGCTGCCGTCCGGCGTTTGCTTCCTTCACCCGCTGCTTGACTTCAAACAGCCGTCCGCGTCCGGAGATACCGTAGCTTTTGAGGGAGGGAGTAACGGCAAGGCAGATAGTCTTATCCGTCCGGCTCTCATCTGCAACAACGAGGTTTGTGTCCAGAGGATCTAAGCCGCGCTCCCTGCACTCCACAGAGGCGTAGAAGGATTTCAGGTCGATTGCAATGTAGGTACGTTGTTTCATCTTCTGCGCCTCCGATTTCTTCTCAGATTAGCTCCAATGACATTTCATCAGAGCTTTTAATGTTGAATACGACGCGCCATTCAATATCACCCTCCACCGGCTCAAAGTGTAGAGAGGAACAAGCCGCATGGAGTTTTTCTTTTGAGTTGCCTCCACACACGATTGCGATTGGACCGTCCGCACCGCCAATAATGCCGATACAAGCAATATCGTTTCGTGCCTCTGGTGTATAGCGGTCAGAGCATGGCGCAATTTCCAAAGGCTTGTCACCCTCAGCACAATCACAGATCGAAATATCATTGTCCGGTTCAGGAGAAAGCGTATAACTCATGGCGGTAAAATGCGTCGGATAAAACCAACGGTCAGAACCGAAACGCTTTTCGGAAATTGTCTGTTGCTCCAATTCCTGCACAGTCAATGTGTATTCTATTCCACTGACCGGATGGAGGAAAGAAAACGAATCGCCGGGAGCGTGTGCCTTGAAATGTGGTCCTGGGACACGACACGACTGCTGCTCCATCGTAAGGGAGAGGGATTTTATTTCAGGACGGCGTTTGCTTGTCCACGGAAAAGCTGCCCGAAAAATCATCCATCCATAGGATGTATCCAAATCATAGTGTTCCAATGCCCACTTTGCTTCCGCTTCATTGATCATCCCGTCTGGCAAACATGGATTAAAGACCACGGAACAGCCGTGGGAGGTCAGCATTGTTTTCCCGTTCAATTCCAAACGAGGAATAAAGTCAAGGCAAAGTGGATTGTCTAAATCTATCTGCATTTGCTGCTCCTGCGTGAAGTATTCGCAGGAGTCGTTTTCGGGGTGTAAATCCCATTTAGTTATGAACTTGCGAATGTCTTCTTCCGGGGTGCGCATACAAAAGTCCATGACGAGTCCCTTGCTGCAAGAATACGCCGCAGGAATAACCCAATGATGCCTCGCCCAGTCAAATTGCTTATTCAACCGGATTTCCGTTCCGGCACGGTCTTTTCCCGAATGTCCCCAGAAGTTTCCCTCAAAGTAGACCTTCCACTCAGGCATGGTCGGTTCTGCTTCTGGGTTCATATCAACATTATAATAGTCCTCGGTGTACTTGATCTTGCTATAATCAAAAGATGCTTGCAGTTTTTTGATGTATGCCCACGGCTGTTCCATGGGCGTCAATTTCATTTTCTCGGCAAGCTCTAATAACGTTCTTTGCTGATCCTGCGTTGGAGGGTTATCCCGCAAAAAGGCTTCAAATTGGGCCTTATCCCACATCCACGCCTGTTCCAACGCTGCCGAATCACCGCAAGCAAGGAGCAGCCTCAAAAAGTCTCCAAAATTGCTTGCCAACGGATGAACAAAATCAGGAACTGAGTTCATGGGACTGACGGAAAATACCATACCGCCGAAGCCTCGAACAAAGCAGAAGTGGATGCCATCTACACCCGTCCAGCCCAAAACAGATGCACCTTTGGGCGTGCAAAAGTAGGGGTTATTATCTTCACGACGCTCCACCCCTACGGGCGAAAGGTCAATACCACTCCGCAAAAATTTCTGAAATACTTTATCCATAAGCCTTATGCTCCTATCAAGCTCTGGTCAAAGGCAAACAGAGCCTCGTTGATCTCAAAGACGTTATAGTTCCCATGCTCCACGAAATACTCCACGATGATGTCAAACTTGTTGGAGTGGGAGAGTGCAAAGCCCGCCTTCATGAGCATATCCTTCATTTCCACAAGTGGCAACTCAAGGGCGATGGCAAATGCAATGACGGTGGGCTTGGAAGGTTTGTAGGACTTGTCCGAGCGGATCTTCGAGAAGAGCTTCCGGTCAATATTCGCCTTCTTGTAGCACTGCGAGTCCGTCATGCCGCGTTCGTCAATCTTCCGCAGCAGCATCTCGGAAAAGCTCTCGTCGATCTGTTCCAGTGCATCGTCGAGTGTTGCTGCCTTTTTGGAGCTGACTGCCATAGGAGCTGTGAGCTTTTCAATAGCTTCATCGCAAACGGATGACTCGCAGGGCATCGGCTCTTCCATACGGAAGGTACTCATTCTGCGTAGCCGCTCGGAATGACTATCGGTATGCTCGTCCACATAGCGGTCATCTATGTATGCAGCAATGTCGGCAAACAGCTTGCCGCTGATCTGATAGGCTTTGCGGTCGAAGATGACGATGTACACCGTCATTTCGTTTTCAAGAAGAAAGCTGCTAATGGTGTCAATCGCAACCTTGAGAGCCTGATCCTTCGGATAGCCGAAAATGCCGGAGGAAATCAGCGGGAACGCAACAGACTCACATCCGTATTCCTTCGCCAGCATGAGCGAAGTCTGATAGCATGAGATCAGCCGTTCGCGCTCACCATGCCGTCCGTCATACCAGCGCGGACCGACTGCGTGAATGACATATTTGCAGGGCAGACGATAGCCCTTCGTGATCTTTGCGCTCCCGGTTTCGCAGCCGTGGAGCGTTTCACATTCTGCCAGCAGCTCCGGTCCTGCAGCGCGATGAATGCAGCCGTCCACACCGCCACCGCCCAGCAGTGACTCGTTGGCAGCGTTGACGATGGCGTCCACCTTCATTTTTGTGATGTCATTTCTGACGATTTGAAGCGGCATTATTCAGTCCTCCATCCGGTTACTTCGCGCCGGTCAGCAGCTTGTCCAGCGGGATTCTTTCCGGGTATTTTCCCTCGGTCAGAATGTCATATAAATACCTGTTATCCAGAATCATATCGTCCCGGATAAGCTGCCAGTTTGCCTTTTTCCTGAAAAACACCTTGAAGATCAGAAAGTTCATGAACGCCCCAATTACCGGCGTTGTCATGCCGAAAGCCTCGGTGTGAGAGAAATGACATCCTGTTTCGGTTCTTTTCCCTTCAAAGGTGATGAACGCCGTCTTCTTGTCGCTTTGGAAGACTATGCGAAAGTGGTTTTCATCCTGTTCGCATTCCGTAATTGTGCCGGTCACATCGTAGTCCAGCCCCATAACAATCTCGCGGAAGCGAACCTTGCTTCCCGCATGATAGTTCCCATTATAGAGATTGCATTCGATGTGGTAGGGACTCCATTTCACAAACTCTTCCTCAAAGTTAGCGGTCCATGCCTCCATTTTCTCATAGGAAGCCGGAATCTCTATCTGCTCGGTAAGAACAACCATTTTTCTATTTCTCCTGTCAAAGCCGTCATCCCAAAATGATTTTTCTAAGTCTTTCTAAATCGTCCTCATCAGGATGGGAAATCGCACGGTCAAAGTTTTTAATCAACGCATCAATATTTGCCGGATGCTCCGGCTGTGCCTTCATTTTCATATAGCGATCCCGTACAGACTGCGGCATTTTACCCTGACACATATATTCTCCGACCACAGTATTGCTTGGGTCAACAGACTGCTTGACGTGATCGAGGATCTTCTGAAAATATGCCGCACTGCCGCTGAAGCCCGCCGTCCCGAACAGAAAAATCTTTTTGTCTCTCAGCTTTGACAACAACTCCAAGGCAGCGCTGTCCGCATTGCCCTTATCCGTCCAAAAGCCGACATAGAGCATTTCAGAGTGCAATTCCGCCGTTTCCGGCGCACCGAAATAGTCACAGTCTTCTGCCGGAAGCACTACGCGAATTGTTTCGGCAAGTTTTTTCGTGTTGCCGGTCAAGCTGCTGAATATGATCGAATATCTTCCCTTATCCATAGCAAAAGCCTCCTGTCTTATCAAAGCGGCATCGGTGTCCGGGCGATCAGAATGACCGCCAGAATCGCGCCCACAAATGCAGCAGCCCCTATGACTGCCAACACCTTTTTGCTGAGTTTCTTCTTCGCTGCCTTGCAGATCAGCGCAGCGCAAGCCACGCAGACAGCCGCAGCCACAAGTGCAATGCCCAGCGTTTCCCATAGCCAAGATAGTTCATATAGGATTTTCATGCGATCATCATCTCCTGTTCGTTAAACTTGAATTTTCAAATTAGTCTTTGCAAATAACCTTTGAACCTTCACCATCAATTACAATTCCCTGACGGTTGTTAATTGGGCATAGATTCAAATCCGAAAATTCAGTCATTATTTTCTCGGTAACTTTCTTAAATGGTGCTGTAAGATAATGCGGAAGAACATAGAAATCAATCAAATCAAGCCCTGCGTCATCTTCTTGTGAGTAGTCCTCCGGCTTTTCATCCATTTGTTCAATATATTGGATAGTTGGAGCGCATATAATCGCACCCGCCGATTCACCGATCATCAGTTTTCCTTTTGCCAATTCCTTCTTCAACAGCTCATCCGTTCCCGTTTTACGGAGCTGGTCCATAAGGAAGAAAGAATTTCCACCAGTAAAATATATCACATCCGCATCTTCAAAAACGGACTGTATCGTTAAATAAGCCTCCGTTGAAATATCAATTTCCGTTACGGCTGCTCCCAGTTTATTGAATAGCTTTCGAGCCGAGCCGACATAACCGGTAAAGCCTTCACGCAGCGAAGCTGTGGGAATAAATGCGACTTTCTTGTTATCAATTTCTTCTTTTATCAAACTTCCTACACTTGAAAAGTGCGAACATAAAAACAGTTTCATCCATATCCTCCTTAATAAATTCGATTTGTACTCTTTTCAAAGTCCAAGTCCATCAACCCATGCCGCAAGCTCCTGATGCCCGACGTTGCCCTTGAAGACCTTGCCTTCCAGCAGCTTTGCGCCTTTGCAGCTTGGCGCAAGGCGCTCGTTCGTCTTTCCAATGTCGCTTCCGCCAGAGGTCGCAAACGGGATGATCGTCTTGCCGGTCAGATCATAGCTTTCAAGGAACGCATTGATAATCGTCGGCGCGACATACCACCAGATCGGGAAGCCAACAAAGATTGTGTCGTAATCCTTCATGTTGTCCCGCTTGACGGCAATCTCAGGACGGGAAGCAGGATCGTTCATCTCAATCGTGCTGCGGGCTTTCTTGTCCATCCAGTTCAGATCAGCTTCCGTGTAAGGCACCTTCGGCTCGATCTCAAAGATGTCCGCGCCGATTGCCTCTGCCAGCGTCTCGGCTACCTTCGCGGTCACGCCGGACGCAGAAAAATATGCTACAAGTTTCTTGCTCATGGTGTTTTATCCTTTCAATATCTTCATAAGCTGCTGTGCGGACGCACCCGGCAGGATGGAGGAAAGATGCTGCATCATGCGCTCTTTGGATTCCTGCGGGTCTCGCTGATATGCAGATGTGATAAGGTCGTACCCGAAAAGTTCTTCCGGCGTCGCATACTCCGCGACACCCCAGCCATAGGGCCTTCCGTACCTGTCCTGCATATAGACGAAATCCGCGATGCAGACATAGCTCTGCATTTGCAGTCTCGTGATGCACGTCTCAAAACCGGTGTTGCCGCCCTTGCGGTAGTTCAGAGCCTCTTTCAGTCGTTTGGAAAGCACCCTGCCTTCACCGGCTATGGTTTCATAAAGTTCCTTGTCCTTGTAGGATGCCAAACCGTCAACCCAACGGGCGTCAAAGTCATAGCCGTCGCGCCGGAAGTTTGCAAAGTCCGGAATCCACTCCCGGCTCACAAAGCCAGCCTTCTTGTTGAAAATCTTGCCGTAAAGACATTTGCCGCTCCGCGCAGCCGGTCCTTTCCATTCCCACGGACCATCTACATCATCCGCAAACCACAACTCCGGCGAACAAAGCTCTTCAACAGAGAAGCCGGGGATCTCGTTTTGAAAGAAAGGCAGGAAGCCGTATTCTTCAACAGCGGCAATCAGATCATCGCTGCTCCGCAGCAATGCCTTTTGTTCATTCTCTTTCATTCTGTGTACTCCAAGCCTTCCTCTGCGCACCAGCGAATTGCAAGCACCCGGTACGCCTCCGCCAGATAATCATACCAACGCTGTTCCAGTCCGTGATACCGCACAGACTGCTTGAAACGGCGGAACGCGCCTTTTCCCCGGATAGCATAGGCAAGTTCCTCCTGCGCTTTTCCGGGAGGAAGCTGGTCAATGAAATCCTCCATGATGCGGTATTGATGAATCTCATACTTGGTCGGAAAGCGAAGAAACCGTTCCGGCGTATTTTCCATTTCAGCGGCAAGCGCTTTGTCTTCCTCCGTCATATCAGTCATCAATGGATCGGAAAGATAAACGGTCTTGCCAGTCTTCGTATCCCAGAAGCTCGTGAAGACTTCATTTGCTTCTTCGATTGCCTGAATGACCTGTTTTAATGGGATCGTCATTTTCCGCAGCACCTCTTGTATTTCTTCCCGCTGCCGCACGGACAGGGATCATTGCGCCCAACTTTCTTCTGCTTCTCCGGCTGGGGAGCAGAAGGCTTGATGTCGGCAAGCTGTTTCAGAAGGTCAAGGCGCATATCTTCGCTCGGCAGCTCCATTGTGAGGATCTGCTTGCGGAAGTCCTCAATGTCCATCTCGCCGGTTTGGAGGGACTTTCGGATGTTCGGACCCAGAGAGAGCGACTTGAAGCGTTCCTCCGGTGGCGTCATCTGCATCATCTCATCCGGCGTATAGCCACGGTTGCAGGGCATCCGCGTCGTATTGCTGAATTTGCTGTAAAGTTCAACAAACCGATTCATGTCTCGGTCAGACCGGAAGCGGATGTTCCTCTTATCGAAATGATCCAGAACGCCTTCCACGCTGCCCGAAACAGACCGGACGCCATAGAGAAGATCGTCAAAGGCGTCTTCCAGTTTGTCACCGCTCAGACCAAGCCGCTCTTCCATGAAGCGGCGGAGCGCAGCCTTTTCCGGCGTGTCCTCGCAGTAGAAGGGATCATCATATTCCAGCAGATGCTTTTTGTCCGGCACATAGTAAGGCTTTTCCTGCTGGCTGCGCTTCGTCTCTATGAAAAGGTCAATGGACTCCCCAATCAGGGTAACGTCAATGATCTCGCGGTCAAGGGGCTTTGTGTGCTTAACATCCGTGTAAAGCTCATCCCCACCCAGAATATAGTAGCCCTCGCATTCATGACGGGCGATCTCCGCAAAGGCAAGAAATTCGTCTTCCGTTACCAGCTTCGGGCTGAGGGAGAAGATAATCTCCTTCGCCTTGTGCAGCGGGATGATACCGTAGAGGTTTGCCATCGCATTGAAATATTTGCGCAGAAGCCGCGAGGTCGTGTCCTTCAGCGGGATTTCCCGATACCGGGCGTTCAGCTCCCGGCGTGTGTATTCCTCCGGAAACTCGATGTACTGTTCCTTGCTCATGCCTCTTCTTCCTCGATAATTCCGTAGTCAATCAGGACGTTCTCTTCGGCGTACTTCGGGTAGACAATACCCATCATCTCATACCGGTAACGCCTCACCCTGCGAAACGACTTAACCGGCTCCGGTGCATAGGCGGCAGTCTCGCAGTGCGCATACTCCGGCATTTCCGCAAGATCGTCCCGAACGGCGTGAATAAGAGCGTCCGCCACATCGTCAATGCTCTTGCCGGTCTCCACGGCAACCAGTTCGTGCTTCCGGACTGCCTTGTCCAGATCACCGGGGGAGCGAAACAGCTTGTATTTCATCATGTACGTCCTTTCTCTATCGATCTGTCTATTCTTCCTGAAATCTGTTCTTTAGGGACGCAATCATCGCTTGTGCGGCAATGCTCAGATACAAAACTCCAATTTCATAAATAAAGTCGCGGTCAATCTCGATAAAGCATTCTCTAATATGTGTGAAAACCAGTTCCAGTAAGTCCCTGTACAGTGGATCATCAAAGGGCTTGAACCGTGCAAACTTGCTTTTGGCAGCGTCCCATGTCATGGACGCTTCGCCCTCAGCACTGGTCATCGCCTCGCAGAGAATCATGCTGACGCCCATTTTCCCGTTGCCGGTCAGGAGTTCTCCTTCGTAATAGCTGAGAAGGTCTTTCTTGCGTCGGAGCGGAACTACGTCGCAGTTGTCATCCAGCTCAAATGCGATCAGCTCCGCAGCGAGTTCCCGCCAGACTGCATATCCGGCGTTAATGGTTCCGTCCTCTTCGCGGCTAATGGTATCGTCCATGCAGTATCGCTCATAGAAATTATCTCCGTCAATCTCGTTGCGGGTGCAGAAGATATGCGCCAGCTCATGCAGGAGAATGTGCTTCAACTCTGCCGGATGACGCGCTATGTCTGTCCGCAGCAGGATCCCGTCCACACCGTCTTCCTTGCCAACGAAAGCAGAAGCGTGAAAGTCAAAATAGCCGTCCTCTGTATATCGGTCTTCCAGCCGGTCAGGGAAATACTGCTTGCAGAACTGCTCAAAGACTTCCTGCTGGTTTTCCGTCTGAAAGCAGCGCAGCACAAGATTGTCCTCGCTGAACTCCGTTCCCAAGCGTTCGTTAAAGATGGAAGCGGCATAGAAAAGGGCTTCTTTATAGTCGTTGTTGTTCATCTAATTACTATCCTTCATCCTCATTCACCCCTCCGGTCTGACATTTCTCAGGAAGTCAGAGTGCGGTACATACGGTAAATTGAGCTGCCAGCCCATGCGGTTCAGCTCGTTGAGCTTGATCAGCATCAGGTTGATGTTTGTCCCCATTGCAGCAGATAGCTGAACCACATCGTAGTCCTGCTTCATCAGGTCAATCAGCTCATCATCGTCAATGATCAGGTGGGAGGCAAACGCATTCGCCTCATATTCGTGTTTTGTGCGCATATCGAACAGCACAAACTCCGGAAGCGGCTCGTTTCCTTTGGCAAGATCGCGGTGAAAGGTATCATGCCCGATCTCGTGACCGCAGACCATTTGCATGATCAGATACTCCATGTTGGAGTTCAGAAGAATATGCCGCTCTTTATGGCGGTAGGTGTACATTCCGAGCAGATCGTTCAGATTGTCAAGGAAATGGAGATGAATGCCCAGCTCACGGGCAATCTTCAAGGTATCTCTTGTTCCACAGCTTTTGACAATGCTGTTCGCCTTTTTGTATATTTCCTCGGAGCGAATTATCACGGGACCTTCACCCCTTTCATGTTGAAGACAGTCAAAGTAAATCCGTCAGGAAACCGAGACGCAGACAGTTATTCCTCTGCGTCCGTACCGGTCTTCTTGTATTTCTTCGGCGTGTATTTCTCAACATTCCGGGCTTTGGATTCCCAATATATATCCTGCAACGCCTTCATCACCGCATCCTTATCCTGCTCGGACAGCGTACCGCCCGCAAACAAGCCGGACATCCCTTCAATCAGGTCCTTTGCCTGTTTCATGCCACGGGAGCCGTACTGTTCGGATGCCTGAACCACAAACTCTTCGTCCTCGGTCAGCAGATAGTTCACATCCACCTTGAAGTATTCCGCGATTTTTCTGTAAGCGTCCTTGGTGCGGGGAAAGGAAATGCCGTTCTCGTACCGGGTAATCATACGTCTGTTGATCCCCAGTGCATCGGCTACTTCCTGCTGGGTCAGCTTCCGCTTCTCCCGTTCAGCCTTGAATTTCTCTCCAAACGTCATTTTGGTAATCACTCCTGTTCACAAAAAGTTTGCGACATCAAATTGCGCAAGTCTATTGACAAAGGCACTTGAAGTGCGTATAATAATGACTGAGCAATCCAACTACTCATAGTATATCCTGAATTGCTCATCCTGTCAAGGGGCATGAGTAGTTGTACACGAAAAAGTTACATCTTTTGAGCAGTTCAAATGGACAGGCATTTATGCTGCCGAAGATCATCCGTACCGGCATATACCGGTATGAGGGAACAGGAGTGAGAAAAACGCAAATGGCTACACAGTACAGAAAAGCATACGTCCCGGTTACGCTGGATGTGGACAAGGAGGGGGCAATCCTCCCTCGCCTAATCTGGTGGGACAACGGTGTGATCTTTCAAATCGACCAGATTCTTTACAAATGCCGCGCCACATCCAAGAAGGTTGGGGGCGGAGGCATCCGTTACACAGTTCAGATTCGAGGAAAGGAGTCATTTCTTTTTCACGAAGGAGACAAGTGGTTTGTCGAAGCAAAGGAGGACAACTGCTCATGATTTTATCCCAGCGCCAACTTGAAGAAATTGCAGCCTCAACAACGAAGGACTTCAACCGGTTCTTTTTCGGGGATGAGGCTGACAAGCCCGACCGATCAGCTTTGCCAACGCCCATTGATCAGTTTGCAAAGAATTATCTCGGTCTTCGCGTATCATTCGCCCGTCTCTCGCCGGACGGAAGCATCTGCGGCGTTACTGCCTATGCCGACACTGAGTACAAGATCACGGAACTTGGTATTACGCGCACACTGGCTTTGAAGCGTAATCAGGTCATCTTGGACGAGAGCTTCATTCTATCCGGCAACGTGCAGCGGCTCTGTGCCAAGCGCAGATTTACCCTTGCCCACGAGTGCGCCCATCAGATTCTCTTCCAACTGGAATCGGAAGAGGTAAAGGCATCCTGCGAAATGAGATATTCCGCACGGACTGCTTATACGCCGCGAGAGTTGAAAACCCGCGAGGACTGGAACGAGTGGCAAGCAAATGTCTTGGGCGCGGCGATCCTGCTTCCTCAAAAAGAGGTTGACCTGGCGATGTGTCAGTTTGCGGAAACGCCTCTGATCAATTACGAGGGGAGGTATTCGTATGGTGATCACTTAACGCTGCGCCTTTTCTGCCGGTTGTTCGGTGTCTCCAAGACAACGGCGTCTATCCGCCTTCGTCAGCTCGGTTACATGGTAGATCGCCCAATCAGTGAGTATGTTGACCCGTTGGAGGTGTGGTAATGAAGAGAGCATCCATTCGGGTTCAGGAACCGACGCCGGAGCTGACCGAAAAAATCCGCAGGGCAAGAGTTGCCATTTCTCAGCAGAAGCCCCGATACCTGAAATGTCCGTATTGTCAGCATAATGCCATTGCTGTCTACGAGGACACGAGAGGTCATGTAGAATCCAAGTGCAAAAAATGCGGGCGGATCACAGTCTTTGATGTGCTGAATATGAGAAGACTGCGACCGCGTACCAAGTAAGAACCAGAGGACAAGCCTCTGTTCTAAAATAAAATATATGTCATAGCTGAGCTGTGGAGCCGCCTGATAGGTGAAGTCATCCTAATGCCGCATGAGACAGAGTTTAATTACTCTGTTTTATCGGCATGGGATTCAAACCTCACCGTCATGCGGCTCTTTTTCTGTCTTCATCCTTCCCGCTGCTCCCGCGCAGCGGAAAGGATGAACAATGAAAATCCCTAAGACCCCTATCGCGTTCGATTACGACCTCTGGACTACGGAGGACGGCAAGTGCATGGTGCGCGTGAAAAAAACTGGTGAAGTCTCTGAGGTCAACCGCGAGGTTATGAGAGTCCTCCGCGCAGAGGAAAAGCGGATCAGGCGCTCGTATGGCTCTGACAGCACCTCCGAAGATGAGGACAGTGCAGAAAAGTCTTCTGATTCTGTACTGTCCCTCGACGCTATGCCGGAGGACGATGTGAAGTCCGCTGCATGGCTGGCAGACTCCCGCGACTGCATGGAGGAACTGATCACCGCGCTCAAAGAGAAGGAGCTTCTTTCCATTCTGACCGAGAAGCAGAGCGAATTGTATCTTGCGATGACCCGTGAAGGGCTGACTCTTCGAGAGTTTGCCCGGAGGAAAGGCATCGGCATCAGAGCTGCATTTGACCTCAAAGCAGCGGTGCAGAAAAAATTTCAAAAAATTTTTTGAGCGGTACTCAACAAACGGCAAAAAGATGTCCGTTGTAAAGTGAAAGGGTCAATCAGACCACTTCACTGTTCCTTGAAAACTGAATAGTTCAGTGCTGCGGATCTTTCCGCTTCTGCGAAGCAACACAGCTTCCGACGCCAAGACCTCCCGCAAGGGAGTGAGCGACCTCCGGAGAGCTATAACAGCCGTGTGGTGCGGCTGCTTGCGACGATGCAGATGCCGGGTATAATGATACTTCCGTCTTTTCTTTGAAGGGGCGGCTCGGAGCGATCCTCGGAGGGGTGAGAGTCCCATGATACCGATTGACCATTGGTAGTCCGCAGCATTCCCGGAACTGCAAAGTTCTTCTGGCAGGGGCGCGAGCTGCAAATATGCCGGACAATGAAACAAACCCAAAAGAAACTTACTATATAGTTTCAGGATGAAAACTATGTGGCAGAGTGTCTTCACAAGATGCTCTGCCATATCCTTTTGTCCTGAATAATTCCACGAAACAGGAGGTGCTTAGAATATGATGGGCATTGAAACAATGAAAAACGTCAGCCCGAAAACGGTTGACCGTAGCACACTCGTTCAGAGAAGCAGCATCCGGCTTAATCCTGCGGCACCGCGAGAGGACAGGCTGAGGGAGTTCATCAAGCAGATCAGAAATCCCTATTGTTATCTGGACGGGAAAACAGTGGTGAAGATCAGCTTCGCCGAGACGGACACGACAATGGAAGATTGTCTGGAACACTATCTGAGAGGTCTTTGATTTATGAACAGTCTGAATCTTTTCACCCGGTTCTATGGACAAGCGATTGAGCCTGTGGTATAATGAAATCGGTCAAAAAAAGAAGAATACGGATTAAGCCGCTTGCCCTGATGGTCATGTGGCGTTTTCGTGTTCCTCTTCATAAGAGTTGAAGCAAGCCTTCGTCTTTCTGATTTGATGTACCACACCAAACAGAAAAACGGAGGTTATTTTTATGCCAGACAAGGTTTACCGCACGGCGATCTACTGCCGTCTGTCCCGTGAGGATGGAGACAAAGTAGAAAGCAACTCCATCGCCAGCCAGAGAGCCATCTGCGAGGACTATATCGCAAGGCACGATGATTTGGAGCTTGTCTGTGAGCCGTTTGTGGATGACGGTTACAGCGGCGTTTCCTTCAATCGTCCTCAGTTCAAAAAGCTGGAAGAGGCAATCCGCAAGGGTGCGCTTGACTGCATTGTAGTCAAGGATCTCAGCCGCTTCTCAAGAAACTACATCGACGGCGGACGTTACATTGAGAAGATATTCCCGCAGCTCGGCATACGCTTCATCGCAATCAATGATGCGTATGACAGTCTGACCGGTGATCCGCAGTCCGACTCCTTTGTTATCCCGTTCAAAAACCTGATTAACGATTCTTACTGCAAGGACATCTCCATGAAAATCCGAAGCAGTCTGGAAGTCAAGCAGAAGAGCGGTGAGTTCGTCGGTTCGTTCGCGCCTTACGGCTACATGAAATCGCCGGAGAACAAAAACCAGCTCATCGTGGATGAAGCGGTCAGCGAATATGTGCAGATGATCTTTTCCATGTACAAGGACGGCTTCTCCATCGGACGTATTGCAAAGCGTCTGAACCAGATGGGCGTCCTGTCCCCAATGGAATACAAGCATTCCGCCGGTGTGAAGTTCGATACCGTCTTCAAGACCGGCGATACCGCAAAATGGACATACAAAGCCGTCCAGCGCATTCTCACCAACGAAGTTTATATCGGCGTTCTGGCTCAGGGCAAGCGCGGCACTCCCAACTACAAAGTCCGCGTCGTGAAAAGCAAGGACGAATCCGAATGGGTTAAGGTTGAGAACGCGCATGAAGCTCTTGTGTCCTACGAGGACTTCATGGCAGTCAAGGTCATGATGCAGAGGGATATGCGCTGTTCACCCGATCAGGACGAAGCACACCTGTTTTCCGGCTTCCTGTTCTGCGGAGACTGTCAGCAGCCAATGATCCGCAAGACCGTCCCGTCGAAGGCGAAAAAGTACATCTACTACGTCTGCTCCACCAATAAGCACAGCAGGACGTGCAGCCCACACAGCATCGCCGCAAAAGAGGTTGAAGAGAAGGTCTTCCGTGCCATTCATGACCAGATCGAGCTTGTCATCAATCTGGAACACGCGCTTGCGATGATTGAACGTCTTCCGTCTCAGAGCCGCAAGGCTTTCAACTACGAAGCACAGATTGCAAAAATCGGAGAAGAGATTGAGCGGTATCAAAAGCTCAAGCTGGGGCTTTACGAAAACTTCATCGGCGGCGTCATTGATAAGTCGGAATACTTCGAGTTCCGCAACAGCTACACCAAAATCATTGAGGGCAAGCAGGACGCGCTTCTGCGGGTTAAAAAAGAAATGAAGCAGACGGTGACAACCGGTACGACTGAACGAAACTGGGTGATGCTTTTCAAGCAGTATGAAAACGTCGAAGAGCTGAACCGCCGTGTGCTGATGTCGTTGGTTGACCGCATCCTGATTCACGAAAACCATGCAATCGAAATCGTTTTCAAATATAGGGACGAATACCAGCAGACGCTTGAATACATTCTCGGCTATGCCGACGAACTGGATATTGCCGTATAAGGGAGGGATGAGCAAATGGCAAGAAAAAGCAGAAAACAAATTGCAGTCGAAGAGCCGGTTATCGAACCTGTTTCTTCCGAGGTCTTCTCAACAGCCATCTATGCCCGTCTTTCCGTTGAAAACAGCGGCAAGTCCGAAAAGGTGGATGTCATCGCAAATCAGATTGAGATTTGCAAGTCCTACATTGCAGAGCGTCCCTACCTGAATCTGATAGATACCTATGTGGACAACGGACGAACAGGAACGGTTTTTGATAGACCGGAGTTCAACCGTCTGATGAACGACATCCGCACCGGCAGGATCAAGTGCCTTGTGGTTCGTGATCTCAGCCGGTTCGGGCGAGACTACATCGAGGCAGGAACCTATCTGGAACGGGTCTTTCCGCAGATCGGGCTTCGGTTTATCGCCATCAAGGAAAACTACGATAACTTTGATGCGGACGGCTCCGGCGAAAGCCTCATCATCCCTCTGCAAAACATGATCAACACACTCTACTCGAAAGACATCTCCCGCAAGGTTTCCACCGCGCTCAAGGCACAGATGGAAAGCGGAGAGTTCAAGAAGCGCAATCTCCCGTATGGTTATCGCTGGGATGAGGAACACAGCAATATGGTCTTCGATGAGGAAACCGCGCCGATTGTCCGGAAGATTTTCCAATGGAAGATTGAAGGACTGTCCCTTCCTGCGATTGCAGACCGGCTTGATGCAATGAATGCGCCCAATCCGGAGTTTCAGAAGTATCAGGTCGGCGTCCGCACAGGCAATGCTACGGCAAAGAAGATTTGGAACAAGTCTTCACTCACTACCATTCTGGATAATCCCCATTACGTCGGAGATACCGTTCTCGGACGGACGCTGAACGCCATCTACAAGGGCGTCAAGAATCAGCATATCGACCGCGAGGAATGGATTGTTTTTCCCAATACGCACGAGGCGATTATCTCCCGTGAGGACTTCCAAAAGGTACAAGAGCTGCGCGACGCTGCTGCAAGGACAAGGATTGAGAAGATGGAGCGCACGGAGAAAATCCGTGCTACACTGATCAATCTCTTTGAAGACAAAATCATCTGTGCAGATTGCGGCAGGAAACTCTATTTCCATCGAAAGCGCGTTGACAAGCGTAAGGACGGCGCATGGTACGCCTTCTATGAGTGCAGCTCATCCGTCAAGCGCGGCAATCTCTGTACGCCGCACTATACGCGGCAGGATAAACTTGAAGCCGATGTGCTTGCAGCGATCCAGCTTCAAGTCAAGGCGGCTCTCAATTACGACAAGCTGCTTGCCAAGCTGAGAAACAGCGAAGGTGAACGCAGCATCCGCGATCAGCAGAATGCGCTCATTACAAGCCTGAATCTGAAACTCAGCGGTATTTCCAAGAAGCGTACCCATCTCTATGAGGACTTCACGGAAGGCATTCTCGATGAAGAGGAATACGCCTTTGCCAAGAAAGCCTACGATGAGCAGTATGTCGATCTTTCACGGCGGTTGGATGAAGCGGTTCAGCGGAAGGTAAAGTTTGCCGAGGCAATGTCCGAGGACAACAAGTGGCTCACGCTGATGAAATCCGTCAGCGGTGCAACGATGCTCTCTCATGATTTAGTTGACGAGTCCGTAGAGCTTGTGAAAGTCCATGAGGACGGCTCAATCGAGCTGGTCATGAAATACGGCGATATTTATGCTCTGACCGTTCAGAGTATCAAGGAAGTACAGGAGGCGATGTAAATGAGCAAGGAATACAACATCGGCATCTACATCCGCCTCTCAATGGCTGATGAAGATACCGGCTATGGCAGCAAGGCGGAAAGTGACAGCATCGGCAACCAGCGTATGCTCATCAATCGCTTTCTTGACAATCATCCGGAGCTGTCTCACTGTCAGCGGTCTGAGTTTGCGGATGACGGTTATACCGGCACGAACTTTCACCGTCCTCAGTTCACGCAGATGATGGAGAAGGTCAAGCGCGGCGAGATTAACCTGATCTGCGTCAAAGACTTTTCCCGCTTTTCTCGTGACTACATTGAAACGGGAAACTATCTGGAATGCACCTTTCCGTTCATGGGCGTCCGCTTTATCTCTATCAACGACGGCTATGACAGTGACGATTACAAAGGCACAACGGGCGGTCTGGAAGTGGTTATGCGCAGCATCATCTACGCCGCATACAGCAAAGACCTTTCCGTAAAGACCACATCGGCAAAAATCCAGATGATGAAGCAGGGCAAGTATGTCGGTGGCTACGCCCCATACGGCTACGTCCTGCATCCCACCATTCGGAACAAACTTGCCGTAGACCCAGAGGCGGCTGATGTGATCCGTCGTATTTTCCGCGAGGCGCTGGAAGGCAGCAACACCTCTCAGATCGCCCGCAGCCTGAATGATGACGGCATCCCGACGCCGGGGCAATACTTCAAGAGCAAGCATCCCGACAAGAAGAAGTTCAGTAACATGAGCGAGAAAATCAGTTGGGAAACCGTGATGGTCTATAACATCCTCAAAAACCTTGTTTACACCGGAACACTGGTCAGCCGCAAAATGAAGTCCTGCGGTGTCGGCTCAAAAAAGCGTGTTGTCAATGAGCCGATTATCGTAGAAGGAACGCATGAAGCGATTATCAGCAAGGAAGACTTTGAGCTTGCTCAGAAGGTCATTCGAGGCGGAGGACGGAATCCCACGCGCAAGCAGCATGACTATCCGCTCAAGGGACTCGTCCGCTGCGGTAACTGTAAACGTGCTATGACGCGCCGCAAGAATCAGGCTGGCATCCGGTTCTATCAGTGTACGCACTCTGTCAACAATGGAAATACAGATTGTCCGGTCGGCAGGAGCTTTCCGGAAATGGACATTGAGAAGGTTGTCTTCCATGCCATTGCTCAGTTTCTCGCTTTGGCACAGAAGGAAGCAGTTCAGAACCGCGAAGTCGGTGATCTGCGGAAATCTGCCATCAAGGAATGCGCTGATAAAATCCGCACTCTGCAAAAGCAGAATGAGCAGCACAAGGCGTCGAAGCTGAGGCTCTACGAGAAGTATGCCGCCGGGAGCATCACGAAGGAGGCATACATTCAGCAGAAGGCGGCAGCGGATGTGAAGATCGCTGAAAACGATGAAGCAATCCAGCGCAGTCACGAGCGGATGAAGGAGCTTGACTCCGAGACCTCCTGTTCAGATGAAAAGCTGGATGCGGTCTGCGAACAGTATGCCGACTGCAAAGCTCTGACCTATGAGCTGTCCCACGCATTCATTTCTGCGGTCTACATTTATGATCTCGACAACATAGAAATCGTCTGGAAGTTCAAGGACTTCCTCACTACATCAGAAGGAGAAGCCAAATGAAAGTATTTCTTTATATCCGCGTTGCCTGTGCGGATCAGCTTGCAGCGGCAAGCCAGCGTGAAGAACTGGAACGCTATGCGAAGGACAAGGGCTATGAGGTAGCTGCTGCGATTGCCGCAGACGGCATCTCCGGTGTCCATACGGAAGGCATCATGAACTTCCTGCTGAACGAAGCCAATCGTCAGGGCATTGGCACGATTCTCACCCGCGACACCTCGCGGATCAGCCGGGACGTTTCCTCTTTCATGAGGTTTGAGCGGAAGTTCAAGGAAAACGGCATCCATTTCGAGTATCTGTCCAAGCCTGACAACGAGCTTCCGGTCACTCCGATGTTGGAGGCATTTGCGGCGGCGTATAAGAAGCGTCGCACAAAGAACGGCACAAGAGCGTAGAGAAAACGCAAGCCGTTCACGGGTGGTTGTCCACCTATGAACGGCTTGTAAATTCTCAAAATTTTTTTAGTCCCTACTTGACACAAGAAGACCTGTCGCGCCTTGGCCGAAATCATCTTGAGTCCGGCGAGTTTATTGAGATGGTATTCCCGTATCTGAATGTGCGCTTCATTTCTATTACGGATAGATTCGATTCGCTATATAAGCAGGCAGATATTTCTGTGCAGATAAAGAACCTTCTAAATGAACGTTACGCAAAAGATGTGTCAAAGAAGATATGCTCCGTGATGGAATCCATGCAGAAGCAGGGGAAATACGTGGGCAGTAAGGCGCCGTATGGGTATTTAAGGGATCCGATGGATAAACATCATCTTGTCATAGACCCGGAAGCAGCGCCCATCGTAAGGGAGCTGTTTGAGATGGTTGCCGAGGGCTGCACTTTGCATTATGCAGCTGTCACAATGAATGATAGAGGAATTCCTTCCCCCGGTCGTCATAATTTCAACCTCGGTCTGGTAAAGAGTGATAAATTCAAGAATTCTCTCTGGTATCAACAGACCGTGAGAAAAATCCTGATTGACAGGACATATCTCGGATGGACAATCGGCGGGAAATACCGCTCAGACTTCTATAGCTCGGGGGAGAAAAAAAGCAAGGCAGTCCCCAAAGAAGATTGGATCATTACAAAGGGCACTCACGAGCCAATCGTTTCGGAAGGACTCTTTGATTGCGTGCAAAAATATTTCGATGACCTAAAGCACACGGCAGGAGCAGCGACAAAGTACAACTGTAAAAGCAAGCAGGCGAGTATTTTTAAGGGACACCTGCGCTGCGGGGAATGCGGGAAGGCAATGTTTCTGCGTGCCAAGAAGAACAATGGAAAGACGACATGGTGGTATTACTGTACTCTGCATGAAAACTACAATTCGTCCTACTGCCCCAAAAAGGCGGTGAAGAAAGAAGAACTGGAATCGTCCGTTCTACGCTTGATAAAAGTTCAAATGCAGCTGTTTACCGATGCACAGGCAATCGTTGCATCCTTAAATCAACGAGAGAAAAATAAAAGCCGATATAGAATTTTTCAAGAGCAGATTCGAAGTGTTATGGCAAGGATAGACCTGTACGGTGAGCGGAAAGCCACGCTCTACAGGAGCTTCAAAGAAGGCATCCTTTCCGAGCAGGAATATATCGCTGAAGCGAATGCGTGCGCAACCAAGGCGGATGAGCTTAGGATTTTTGCCCATGAGCTTGAAAAAGAGGCGCAGAAGTATTCTCCCGAGTATAAAGGGAGTATCTACTGGACGGAGCTCATCAAAGAGTATGGCAATCGCACAGAGCTGGACGCTGCAATGGTGGACGCCCTAATTGACGAGGTAGTACTGTTCAACGACGGTCACTATGAAGTGAAGCTGAAGTATCGGGACGAAATGGAAGAGCTTCTCCTCAATGCGGCTCTTTGGCAGAAGGAGGCACAGCGCTATGCCTGAAAAGACGCTTGCCATGTATATTCGCCTTTCTGTCGAAGACGGAGATCTTCGCTCATCAACGGATAAGAGCGAGAGCAACAGTGTTACCAATCAGCGGAAGATCCTTCAAAGCTATATCGAGCAGACTCATGATCTGCTCTCTTATCGCATTACGGAATTCTGTGATGACGGTTATAGCGGAACCAGCTTTGAGCGACCGAATTTCAAGCGCATGATGGAACTGGTTCGCAGAGGAGATCTCCATTGCATTATTGTGAAGGATCTATCCCGCTTCGGCCGTGAGTATTTGGAGGTAGGAGCGTACCTCGAATTGATTCTTCCGCTCTTTGGCACGAGGTTTATTTCGGTCGGCGATGCCTTTGACAGCAATGATTACATCGGAACGACCGGAGGCATGGAACTTGCACTGAGAAACCTTGTAAATGGGATGTACAGCAAGGATCTTTCCCTGAAAATCCGAAGTGCCGTAAAAACCCGCAACCGTAGAGGCTTGTACTGGGGTGGTCAAGCCTTCTATGGCTATCGGTTGGATCCATCGGACAAGCACAAGCTTTTAGTGGATGAAGATGTCCGTACAACGATAGAAAGAATCTTTGAATGGTGCATTGAAGGTTTGAGTACGATGGAAATTGCTAAACGTCTCAATGCACGAAAGATACCATCCCCGGCGGAGCATAAAAGGCAGAACGGAGAGCGCTACAATGGGCGGGTTCTTGAAAGCGAATCGCTGTGGCTTGGCGGAACGGTTCGAAAGATTCTGAACGATGAAAGATATACCGGGAAGATGATAAGCGGAACCAGAGAAACTGTGGGTATCCGCTCGAATAAAATGCGAAGCCTCCCGAGAGAGGATTGGGTCGTTGTTGAGGGAACGCATGAGGCTATCATTTCGCCTGAAACCTATCAGCAGGCGATCAGTGCGCTGAAATCGCGGATACGGACTGTAAATAACAACACTGCTGGAAACCGTTCACAAAATCTGTTCGTCTGTGGGTACTGCGGCCGAAAACTGCAGCGCTCTCACGGGAAACAGGTTCATCTGTTCTGTGTGCGGGCGCGTTTTGAGCATAGCCCCGGATGTGAATCCTTGCATGAGAATGTAGACGCATTGCAGTCTAATGCGCTGCAGGTGGTAAAGCTGCATGCCAAATTGCTGCTTTCAAAATCAGATTATATCAAAAATCTGGACAGCTCCAAGCGTGAGCAGATAAAGAGCCAGATCCGCATTGCTGATATGAGGTTGGGGCACATCAACAGCACAAAGGGATTTCTATATGAGGAGTACCGTGCAGGCAAATACACCAAAGACCGGTTCAAAGAGATCCAGCAAACGAATCAGATGGAATGTGAACGATTGCAGATCCAAATCAAGGATCTGAGGAAGGAACTGGAGGATTGGAGCAAACGGTATGACGCAGCCTGCAACACCACGCAGAGCGTAAAGGATATTCTGGCTCTGTCAGAATATCGTCCGGAAGTGATTGCCCGGCTTGTGGATCAGGTGCGTGTTTTTGAGAACGGGAGGGTCGAAATTGAGTTTCGCAACGTAGATGCATTTGAAAGGCTCCTTTTGCCAGAGAGCATTTCACATCCCATGAAGCACAATGCTGTTTAGCAAAGATGGCCCCAAATTGCTCTCGAACGGGGATGTTGTTATCTGCCAAAATCCCTATTATCACAGCAATTATCCCTATTATCACAGCAGTTTTGCGAAAAAAGCCGATTTTTTTAGAAATTTGAGGAGCCAAAAACCCAGTAAAATAGGGCAAAAATTTCCCTCGTCCCTATCTTGACACAAGCAGAAGGTCTCATCCCCGGTACCTGCGCCAAGATGTTCACGATCGCCGGGCCCGTGATCGTTTACGGCACCGGCGCGAGCGTGGTTTACGGGCTGCTGCTCTGCCTTTTCGCCTGACGGCGGGCGCTCTCGGAAGAAATCGCAAAAAAGCGGAGTTTTTTGCATTTTAGGGTTGACATTCTCCCGTGCATTTGCTATTATAACTCTCGCCGGTTGGAAAACCGTGTTCCTGTGGGGGTATAGCTCAGCTGGGAGAGCGCTTGAATGGCATTCAAGAGGTCAGCGGTTCGATCCCGCTTATCTCCACCAAAAAGCACCGAAATCGCTTGATTTCGGTGCTTTTCTTATGCGGCGATTGCCGAACTGTCCAGTCCAGCGCTGAACTGCTCAAAGTCAATTCGGACAAACTATCTCAATGGTTATTCGTTATAGTAATAGATGTCCGTTTTTGAAGTAACAAGAACAGAGCGCCTATTCATTTTAAGGGCAGCAAGAAAGGCATTATAAATATCGCCGACACACATTGATAGACTGCCAATAGAAAACGCAAACAAAATAGAGCTTATTATGACATTCATGCCGGGAAAGCATATCCATATAATAAAAGGAATAACGCCTAACACAATCGTTGGCATTAAGGCAACCAGAAGATAGCGGTTTTTCTTCAAACCGCACGCCGGCACACAACCAATCCCAGAAGAAGTAAGATAAACAAAAACTGTAGTGTCTCTGGGACAGCATAATGCGTGTATCAATTCATGCACAACAAGAAAAACGATCGACAATCCTACACCAATGAAAAATGCAATTTTATTAAAGGCAATACCTACGACATACGGCCTTCGGATCACTATTCCGGCATAAGCAATCGCTAAGATCGGTACAACCAAAAGATATGCAAGCCATGCGTATTTTTCACTTGAAAGCATTTTGGCGCTATCCGGTATATTATCGGGAATGAAAAGGTTATCCGTGGTCATTTTGCCTTTCCAAATCAACTTCATGTTTCTGCACCCCATTTTTCACAGTACATAATCATCCCTTCCCTTCTTCCTCAGCATCATCCAGTTTCTCCCGCTGATGTTTATATACTCGTCGCAAAATTTCAAGCATCAGAAAACAGACTACATAGGCAGAAAGAACCGCAATAACAATCTGCACGGAGCTTTCTGAAATGGATTTATCCAATATAACAATGGAGCGTATTGTCCAAAATACTCCAAGAATCAGTGCAGGAATAATACTTGTAGCTAAATTGCTCTTTATTGTTGGCTGTATATTTCTTGTCCATAACCCATTTTTAAGGGATGCCGCAGCAATATAGATACTTGCAGCCACCAAAACAACAATCTCACCCGCAATTTCTTTCAGGGTCATGCCAATCAATGCTTGAACAAAAATCGCGGCAAACAAAATCCAAAAGACCAGCCAAAATCCTTTCTCTTGGATTTTTAACAGCTTGCTTTCCTGCATTTCATCGAGTTGTTTATTAGATTTCATTTCACTCCTCCTCGCCAAATAAGTCGTCAAGCGACTTCCCCAAAACTTTGCAAATAGCCCTGCACAACTTGATCGTTGGGTTATAATCGCCTTGTTCTATGGCGTTCATCGTTTGACGAGAGATGCTAACGGCCTCAGCAAGAGCTTTTTGCGTCATATCAAGTTCAGCTCTTGCAACTTTTATCCTAATGTTTCGAGCGATGGGAACCGCCTCCTCGCAGAAATATTATCATATATATGAATAAGAGTCAATTATATGTGACACTTCGAGAGATGGTATTTAGTGAATATGCGCTTTGAGGACAACTTGTCCCAAAGTCTCCGTGTCTGGCTCGGTGAAATAAAATATGAGGCAGAGTGAAATTTACCGCCGTTCAAATACTATCCCGCACTAACCGGGAGAGCGCTTGAATGGCATTCAAGAGGTCAGCGGTTCGATCCCGCCAGACAAACCACGCCGCGCGCCGGAACGATCCCGGCGCGCGGCGCTTTTGCTTTTTGCTCTTTATTTCACGCCGAACATCAGCTCGGCATAGGTCGGGAACGGCCAGCTCTTGGCGGGAATGAGCTTTTCGGCTGCGTCGCAGGGGACGCGCAGCGCCGCCATCTTCGGCAGAACGCTGTCGCGGATGAACTCCGCAGAGCTCTGCACCTCACTCATGGCGTGGTAGGCATCGAGCGCCGTTTCCAGCTCTTCCGCCGCGGCGTCGATCTTCTCCGAGAGCGCGGAGAGCTTTTCGATCTGCCGCGCCTCGTAGCCGCCGACGGATGCGCCGACCGCAGCGCGGCGGGCGTTGACGCCGAGAGCGAGCGCATCGGCATACGCGGTCACGGCAGGCAATATCTCGCGGCGCGCCATATCGAGCATCGTTTTCGCCTCGATGTGGACGGTCTTGCGGTAGTTGTCGAGATTGATCTCGCAGCGGGACTTGAGCTCTGATCCGGAATAGACCTTGTGGCGCGTGAGCATTTCCACGTTCTTCGCCGCGGTGAGATACGGCAGCGCGTCCGGCGTCGTGCGAAGATTGAGAAGGCCGCGGACCTTTGTCGCTTCTTCAATCCAGGCGTCGTCGTAGCCGTTGCCGTTAAAAACGATGCGCTTGTGCGCGCGGATCGTGCGCTGGATGAGCGTGTGGAGCGCGCCTTCAAAGTCGTCCGCCTTTTCGAGCTCGTCGGCATACTGGCGCAGCGACTCCGCCACGGCGGTATTGAGCATGACATTGCAGCACGCAATGGAGTCGGACGAGCCGACCATGCGGAACTCAAATCGGTTGCCGGTGAACGCGAACGGCGATGTGCGGTTGCGGTCGGTCGTGTCGCGCACAAAGCGCGGCAGCACGTGCGCGCCGAGCTTCATAACGATCTTTTCCGTGCCGGTGTAGGGGGCGTCCTTCTCGATCGCATCGAGCACCGCCGTGAGCTCGTCGCCGAGGAAGATGGACACGACGGCCGGAGGGGCTTCGTTCGCGCCGAGACGGTGGTCGTTGCTCGCCGTCGCAACAGAGAGCCGGAGCAGATCCTGATAATCGTCCACGGCCTGAATGACGGCGCAGAGGAACAGCAGAAACCGCGCGTTCTGGTGCGGCGTATCGCCGGGCTTGAGAAGGTTGACGCCCGTGTCGGTGCAGAGCGACCAGTTGTTGTGCTTGCCGGAGCCGTTCACGCCGTCGAACGGCTTCTCGTGCAGCAGGCAGACAAGGCCGTGGCGCGCCGCGACCTTTTTCATTGCCTCCATGGTGAGCTGGTTGTGGTCGGTGGCAATGTTCGCGGTGGTGAAGATGGGCGCGAGCTCGTGCTGCGCGGGGGCGACCTCGTTGTGCTCGGTCTTGGCAAGCACGCCGAGTTTCCACAGCTCCTCGTTCAGATCGGCCATGAACTCCGCGACGCGCGGCTTGATCGCGCCGAAGTAATGGTCGTCCATCTCCTGTCCCTTCGGCGGCATTGCGCCGAAGAGCGTGCGCCCGCAGAACATAAGATCCTCGCGCTTATCGAACATGGCGCGGTCCACGAGGAAATATTCCTGTTCGGGGCCGACGAGCGGACGGACGATCTTCACATCGTCCATGCCGAAGAGCTTCAGCACGCGCAGCGTCTGCTTGTTGAGCGCCTGCATCGAGCGCAGCAGCGGCGTTTTCTTATCGAGCGCCTCGCCGCCGTAGGAGCAGAACGCCGTCGGGATGCAGAGCGTTTTGTCTTTGATAAAGGCGTGGCTCGTCGGGTCCCAGGCGGTGTAGCCGCGCGCTTCAAACGTGGCGCGAAGCCCGCCGGAGGGAAAGCTCGAAGCGTCCGGCTCGCCCCGGATGAGTTCCTTGCCGGAAAACTCCATGATGACGCCGCCGTCCGGCGAGGGGGTGATGAAGCTGTCGTGCTTCTCCGCGGTGCTGCCGGTGAGCGGCTGGAACCAGTGGGTATAGTGCGTCGCGCCCTTTTCGACCGCCCACTCCTTCATGGCGTCGGCCACGGCGTTGGCAACGGCGGTATCCAGCGTACCGCCCTCATACATCGTCTTTTTCAGCGAGACATACACGTCATACGGCAGCTTCGCTTTCATCACGCGGTCGTCAAACACAAGACTTCCAAAATATTCCGGTACAGCGCTCATGCTTCCCACTCCTCTTTCGGAAAAATAAAAAAGGCGTCTCGGAGATCGCTCTCCAAGACGCCTTTGCCTTCGATGGGCGAAATTATATGCGCCCTGCACGGATTTGTCAATTCCCAATTTTCGTTTTTTTGCGGTTTTTTTCGTTGACGCGCTCTCCCCGCGGTGTTATAATTTTCCGCGTTAATGAGCAAAGGAGTTCATTTCCCGTGGGAAGTTTATCCCCTCGGGAAATGAGCTCCTTTTGTATTTTCGGAAAGAAGGCGATTATTATGAAGCGCGAAGGCGAGATCCGCATCCCCTCCGGGTGTGCCATTTCCGCCGTCATCTCCCGGGAGGGACGGCGCATGACCGGCGAGGCGGTCATGAAGAGCATGATCCCGATGCACGACCGCTCCAACGGTCTCGGCGGCGGCTTTGCCGCCTACGGCATCTACCCCGACTACCGCGATTTTTATGCGTTTCACATTTTCTTTGACGACAACGCGACGCGCCGCGAGTGCGAAGCGCTGCTCAAAGAGGGCTTTGAGCTTGTGCAGGCCGAGCAGATCCCCATCCACATCATCCCGGAGATCACCGACATACCGCTCATCTGGCGCTACTTCGTCTCCCCGCTGCCGTCGGTGCTCCACCGTCTCCAGCTTGACGAGAAGGAGTTCGTTGCCCGGACCGTTATGGACATCAACACGAAGCTCAAGGGCGCGTACGTTTTCTCCAGCGGCAAGAACATGGGCGTATTCAAGGCCGTCGGCTATCCCGAGGACGTGGGACGATTTTACCGGCTCGACGAATATGCGGGCTACAGCTGGACGGCACACGGCCGTTATCCGACGAACACCCCCGGCTGGTGGGGCGGCGCGCACCCGTTTGCGCTTCTCGACTACTCGGTCGTGCACAACGGCGAGATCTCGTCTTACGACGCCAACCGCCGCTTCATCGAAATGTTCGGCTACAAATGCACGCTGCAGACCGATACCGAGGTCATCACATACATTGCCGACTATCTGCTCCGGCGGCAGGGCATGTCGCTGGAGGAAGCGGCCAACGTCATCGCCGCGCCGTTCTGGAGCACGATCCGCGGCAAGGCCGCGTCCGAGGCCGAACGGCTCACCTATCTGCGCACGGTGTTTTCCAGTCTTCTTATTACGGGGCCGTTCTCCATCGTGCTCGGCTTCAACGGCGGGCTGATGGCGCTCAACGACCGGCTGAAGCTCCGCTCGATGGTCACGGCGGAGAAAGACGATCTTGTGTTCATTGCAAGCGAGGAGGCCGCCATCCGCGCGATGGAACCGGACGCGCGCAACGTCTGGGCGCCGATGGGCGGCGAGCCGGTCATCGTGCGCGTAAAGGAGGGGAAATACTAATGGCTATTGAATACATCTACCCGCCGTTTGAAGTCATCCGGCGCGACGAGCGGTGCACGCGCTGCCGCATCTGCGAAAAGCAGTGCGCCAACGGCGTCCACACCTACGACGCCGAGCGAAAGATCATGCTCGCAGACGAATCCAAATGCGTGAACTGTCAGCGCTGCGTTGCGCTCTGCCCGACGCGCGCGATCAAGATCGTAAAAACCGACTGCTGTCTGCGCGAAAACGAGAACTGGAAGAGCGACACGATCCGCGAAGTCTATAAGCAGGCCGCCACGGGCGGCATCCTTCTCTCCTCCACCGGCAACCCGACGCCGCTGCCGGGCTACTGGGACCGGCTTCTCATCAACGCCTCGCAGGTCACGAACCCTTCGATCGACCCGCTGCGCGAGCCGATGGAAACGCGCGTTTTTCTCGGAAAAAAGCCGGACACGATCCGCCGCCGCGCCGACGGCTCGCTCGATACGACGCTCCCGCCGCAGCTGGAGCTTTCCGTGCCGATCCTCTTTTCCGCGATGAGCTACGGCTCGATCAGCTATAACGCCCACGCTGCGCTCGCCCGCGCCGCCGAGGAGCTCGGCATTTACTACAACACCGGCGAGGGCGGCCTCCACCGCGATTTCTACAAGTACGGCGCAAACACGATCGTGCAGGTAGCCTCCGGCCGCTTCGGTATCGAGGAGCGCTGTCTGAACGCGGGCGCCGCCATCGAGATCAAAATGGGCCAGGGCGCAAAGCCCGGCATCGGCGGACATCTGCCCGGCGCGAAGATCGTCGGGGACGTGTCCAAAACCCGCATGATCCCCGAGGGCTCAGACGCCATCTCCCCCGCGCCGCATCACGACATTTATTCCATCGAGGACCTGCGCCAGCTCGTATACTCGCTCAAGGAAGCAACGCAGTATAAAAAGCCTGTCATCGTAAAGGTCGCGGCAGTGCACAACATCGCCGCCATTGCGAGCGGCATTGCCCGCAGCGGCGCGGACATCATCGCCATCGACGGCTACCGCGGCGGCACGGGCGCCGCGCCCACACGCATCCGCGACAATGTTGGCATTCCCATTGAGCTCGCGCTCGCCGCCGTGGATCAGCGCCTGCGCGACGAGGGCATCCGCAGCAGCGTTTCTCTCCTTGCGGGCGGCAGCATCCGCTCGTCCGCCGACGTTGTCAAGGCTATCGCTCTCGGCGCGGACGCCTGCTACATCGGCACCGCCGCGCTGCTCGCGCTCGGCTGCCATCTTTGCCGCTCGTGCCACACGGGACGGTGCAACTGGGGCATCGCCACGCAGAACCCGGAGCTTGTTAAACGTCTTGACCCCGATGTGGGCGCAGAACGGCTCGTGAATCTCGTCACGGCGTGGAAGCGTGAGATCAAGGAAATGATGGGCGGCATGGGCATCAACTCCATCGAGGCGCTGCGCGGCAACCGCGTGATGCTCCGCGGCATCGGCCTTACGGAGAAGGAACTCGAAATCCTCGGCGTGGCCCACGCCGGAGAATGATTGTGGAAAATCGGTGAAAGGTGTGATACTATGGATTATATAGAAGCAGGCTCTCTCTCCTTTTCCGAGCTGAACGAGACGATCCGCAGTGCCGGGGCGAAATGCCGCGTGAGCGCATGTCTCGGCCAGCGGTTCATCGCCGCGGGCATGTCCCGCAAGAGCATTGAGATCGACGGCATCCCCGGCAACGCGCTCGGCGCATATCTCAACGGTGCGGACATCACCGTGCACGGCAACGCGCAGGACGCCGTCGGCGATACGATGAGCGCCGGGCGGATCGTCATCCACGGCAACATCGGCGACGCCGCCGGTTACGCCATGCGCGGCGGAGAGATCTTCGTGGAGGGCAACGCGGGCTATCGCGCCGGCATCCACATGAAGGAATATAAGGAGCACAAGCCCGTCATCGTGATCGGCGGGCGTGCCGGGAGCTTTCTCGGTGAATACCAGGCCGGCGGGCTGATCGTTGTGCTCGCGCTGCATACGGACGGAAAACCCGTCACCGGCTATTTCCCCTGCACCGGTATGCACGGCGGGAAAATGGTTTTCCGCGGCGACGTGTCGCGCGTGCCGTTCCCGAGTCAGGTAACGGCGCATGCCGCCACGGAGGCGGACAAGGCGGAGTTTGCGCCCTATGTGCGCGAGTACTGCCGCCTGTTCGGGCGCGACGCGGATGCCATGCTCCGCGATCCCTACACCGTCGTCACGCCGGACAGCAAAAACCCCTATAAGCAGATGTACGTTTCCGATTGAGAAAGGCAGGAGCAGCAATGAAGTATTCCGAGTCCGAGATCCGGCAGTATGTCGCGGAGGAGGACGTCAAGTTCCTTCGCATGACGTTTTTTGACCTGACCGGGAACCAGAAGAACATGTCCATTCTGCCGGATGCGCTCGACCGCGCGTTTTCCGCCGGCATCGCGTTTGACGCCTCCGCCATCCCCGGCTTCGGCGACGAGCTGCGCTCGGATCTCTTTTTGCAGCCGGACACCTCGACGCTCTGTCTGCTCCCGTGGCGGCCGGATCACGGGCGTGTGGCGCGCCTGTTCTGCCGCATTCTGCACTCGGACGGCACACCCTTTGAGGGTGACAGCCGCGCGCTGCTGCAAAAGGCGGTGGACGACGCCGCGGCGATGGGCGTTTCGTTCGCGTTCGGTTCGGAGATGGAGTTTTATCTCTTCCGGCGAGACGAAAACGGCGAACCGACCACGATCCCCTACGACCGCGCCGGGTACATGGACATTGCGCCCGAGGATAAGGGCGAGAACGTCCGCCGAGAGATCTGCCTGACGCTTGAACAGATGGGCATCCGCCCGGAATGCTCCCACCACGAACAGGGCCCCGGTCAGAATGAGATCGATTTCCGCTATGCCGAGCCTGTCAAGGCCGCGGACGACGCGGTCACGTTCCGCACAGTCGTAAATACCGTCGCCCTGCGCAACGGTCTTGCCGCCGACTTCTCCCCGAAGCCGCTGCGCAGCGAACCGGGGAACGGCATGCACATCAATCTCTCCGCCCGCAGCTCCACCGGCGAGGACATTATGCCGCAGGTGATCGCCGGTATTCTCTCGCATATTGCCGACATGACCGCGTTCCTCAATACTACGCCGGCCTCCTATCAGCGCTTCGGCAGCTACAAGGCGCCGCGCTATATTTCCTGGTCAAGCGAAAACCGCTCGCAGCTCATCCGCATTCCCGCCGCCGAGGGCGAGTACCGCCGCGCGGAGCTTCGATCCCCGGACCCGATCTGCAACCCGTATATTGCCTATACCCTCCTCATCTACGCCGGTCTCGACGGTATACGCCGCCGCGCAGAGCTGCCTGCAAGCGCGGACATCAACTTTTACACCGCGTCGGAAGAGGTCCGTTCGCAGTATAAGACGCTGCCCGCAACGCTCGCGGACGCAAAAGCCGCGGCAAAAACGAGCGAATTTATCGCCTCCTCCCTGCCGCGGACCGTTGTGGAGTATTATACGAAGTAAGCGCCGCTAAATCTTTCGGGAGGAGGAATGCGCATGGAGTATCTGCCGCGAACCTACAGCGTGCTGTCCGTAGCCGCTGCGGAAAAATTTCATACGTCCCTGCGTGAGCTGCTCCCCGGCGGGCGCTACGCCCCCGTCCAATTTGCGTATGACGCTGCGGACGCACGGCGCCGGCTTCTCGAAAGCCGGTATGATATAATCATTATCAGCGCGCCGCTGCGCGATGAATTCGGCACCCATCTTGCACAGCACTTCGCCGAGCAATCGGGCGCGGGGATATTGCTCCTGGTAAAGCCGGAGTATTACTCCGACGTGTCCGCGCAGGTCACGCCCTGCGGCGTGCTGACGCTTCAGAAGCCGACGACGCCGCAGATGATGCTGCAATGCATGGAGCTCCTGTGCGGCACGCGGGAGCGCCTGCGGCGCATGGAGCAGAAAAGTCTTTCCATGGAAGATAAAATGGCGGAGATCCGCCTTATAAACCGCGCCAAATGGGTGCTGATAGAAAAGCTGGGCATGTCTGAGCAGGACGCTCACCGGTACATCGAAAAGCAGGCCATGGACCGCTGTGTGCCGAAGCGCATAGTGGCCGAAGAGATCCTGCGCTAAGGGCTTTTTCGGGGGTGTCTGCCTCACCTGCAGAATAATTTAAGAAAATAAAAAAGCCTGTAATCCTTGAGATTACAGACTTTTTTTGGTGGAGACGAATGGGCTCGAACCATCGACCTCATGCGTGTGAAGCATGCGCTCTAACCAGCTGAGCTACGCCTCCAAAATACTCTCTGCCGTAAGACAGAGAGCATGGTGACCCGTACGGGACTCGAACCCATGTTACCGCCGTGAAAGGGCGGTGTCTTAACCACTTGACCAACGGGCCATATTTACTTGGAAAGGGGACACATCGGAGGATGTGCCCCCTTTTTGGTAGCGCTGACTGGATTCGAACCGGTGACACTTCGGGTATGAACCGAATGCTCTAGCCAACTGAGCTACAGCGCCATATAAAGCACGAGAATTATACATAATTCCCGGTTGCTTGTCAAGAAGTTTTGAGAGTCCGAGCGCCTTATACAGGCGCCCGGGTCTCTGGCAGGGGAAGAAGGCTTCGAACCCTCGGCCTACGGTTTTGGAGACCGCCGCTCTACCAGCTGAGCTATTCCCCTAAATGGACGCGTGCGCATCGCAATCGCTGCGCGGATCATGGTGGGCCTTCAGGGACTCGAACCCCGGACCGACCGGTTATGAGCCGGCTGCTCTAACCAACTGAGCTAAAGGCCCATACCCCTGATACAAAGTACGGGCCGCCACCTTTATGGCAGCGGCCCGACCGTTGTGGCTCCTCCTGTCTGACTCGAACAGACGACACCGCGGTTAACAGCCGCGTGCTCTACCGACTGAGCTAAGGAGGAATATAGCGAGCCCGAGGGTTTGGTCTCGGGCTCATTGTGTTGGCGTTGACCTATTTTTCCAGCCCGTCGCCAGGCAAGTATCGTCGGCACAGGTGAGCTTAACTTCCGTGTTCGGAATGGGAACGGGTGGACCCTCACCGCTAAAAACACCAACTGTAAATGGCTACTGCCAAATACTACAATATTGAACCCCTGTTGTCAAGGGGAAATTTGTCTGCACCCTGAAAACTGAACAATGGGGAGATGAGAGGCAAGGCCGCCCTGCATAAATTAAGTCAAGCCCTCGGGTGATTAGTACCGATCAGCTGAACACGTTACCGTGCTTACACCTTCGGCCTATCAACGATGTAGTCTACATCGACCCTTACCCCATAAAGGGGGGAGATCTTATCTTTGGGGGAGTTTCACGCTTAGATGCTTTCAGCGTTTATCTCGTCCAGACGTAGCTACCCAGCTGTGCCGTTGGCACGACAACTGGTGCACCAGAGGTCTGTCCATCCCGGTCCTCTCGTACTAAGGACAGCTCCCATCAAATCTCCTGCGCCCGCAACAGATAGGGACCGAACTGTCTCACGACGTTCTGAACCCAGCTCGCGTGCCACTTTAATCGGCGAACAGCCGAACCCTTGGGACCGAATTCAGCCCCAGGATGTGACGAGCCGACATCGAGGTGCCAAACCTCCCCGTCGCTGTGGACGCTTGGGGGAGATCAGCCTGTTATCCCCAGGGTAGCTTTTATCCGTTGAGCGATGGCATTTCCACTCACATACCACCGGATCACTAACTCCTACTTTCGTACCTGCTCCACCCGTCGGTGTCGCAGTCAACCTGGCTTCTGCGTTTACGCTCTGTGCACGATTTCCGTCCGTGCTGAGCCAAGCTTTGAGCGCCTCCGTTACTCTTTTGGAGGCGACCGCCCCAGTCAAACTGCCCGCCTAACAGTGTCCCCCGACCGGATTCACGGCCGCAGGTTAGAAAACCAGTAACACAAGGGTGGTATTCCAAGGGCGCCTCCGCTCCAGCTGACGCCAGAGTTTCCCAGGCTCCCACCTATCCTGTACATGCATTACCAATCCTCAGTATTAAGCTGCAGTAAAGCTCCATGGGGTCTTTCCGTCTAGTTGCGGGTAACTGGCATCTTCACCAGTACTACAATTTCACCGGGCGGGCTGTTGAGACAGTGCCCAAATCATTACGCCATTCGTGCGGGTCAGAACTTACCTGACAAGGAATTTCGCTACCTTAGGACCGTTATAGTTACGGCCGCCGTTTACCGGGGCTTCAATTCAAACCTTCGCTTGCGCTAAGCTCTCCTCTTAACCTTCCGGCACCGGGCAGGCGTCAGCCCCTATACGTCGTCTTTCGACTTAGCAGAGACCTGTGTTTTTGGTAAACAGTTGCTTGGGCCTATTCTCTGCGGCCCCCAAAACGGGGGCTCCCCTTCTTCCAAAGTTACGGGGTCAATTTGCCGAGTTCCTTAACAACCCTTCTCCCGTTGGCCTTAGGATTCTCTCCTCATCTACCTGTGTCGGTTTGCGGTACGGGCACCTTAGATATACACACAGCTTTTCTCGCCACAGAGCATCGCGGACTTCCCTACTGATGTTCGGTCCCTTGCGCCCCGGTCAACCAACGCCGGGGTCCCGCTATCTCTATGTGTCCCTGTGTTTAAATCTTTCGGTGGTTACGGAATTTCAACCGTATGTGCATCGACTACGCCTCTCGGCCTCGCCTTAGCTCCCGACTTACCCTGGGAGGACGAACCTTGCCCAGGAAACCTTAGATTTTCGGCCATTATGATTCCCACATAATTCTCGCTACTCATTCCGGCATTCTCACTCGTGTACAGTCCACACGTGCTTCCGCTCATGCTTCACCCCGGTACACGACGCTCCCCTACCAAGTCATTCGACTTCCCAAGCTTCGGTTATATGCTTAGCCCCGTTATATTTTCCGCGCAGATCCACTCGACCAGTGAGCTATTACGCACTCTTTTAATGAGTGGCTGCCTCTAAGCCAACATCCTGGTTGTTTTTGCAAATCCACATCGTTTTCCACTTAGCATATATTTGGGACCTTAGCTGTGGGTCTGGGCTGTTTCCCTTTTGACAATGAAATTTATCTCACACTGTCTGACTGCCGCGAAACAATTATCCGACATTCGAAGTTTGATAAGGTTCAGTAAGCTCATCGCCCCCTAGCCTATTCAGTGCTCTACCTTCGGTAATCTATCGCAACGCTAGCCCTAAAGCTATTTCGGGGAGAACCAGCTATCTCCGGGTTCGATTGGAATTTCTCCGCTATCCACACCTCATCACCGGTCATTGCAACGAACGTGTGTTCGGCCCTCCAATCAGTTTTACCTGATCTTCAGCCTGGACATGGATAGGTCACCCGGTTTCAGGTCTATGGCAACGAACTTAACGCCCTATTAAGACTCGGTTTCCCTTCGGCTCCGCTACTGAATAGCTTAACCTTGCTCGTTACTATAACTCGCCGGACCATTCTACAAAAGGTACCTCATCACGCTTTAACGCGCTCTGAGTGCTTGTAAGCACAAGGTTTCAGGTTCTCTTTCACTCCCCTCTCGGGGTACTTTTCACCTTTCCCTCACGGTACTGCTCCACTATCGGTCATCAGGTAGTATTTAGGCTTGGAAGGTGGTCCTCCCTTGTTCCCACCGGGTTTCACGTGTCCGGCGGTACTCTGGATACAGTCTCGTCCGTTCCGCTTTCGCCTACGGGTCTCTCACCCTCTGTGGACGGCCTTCCCATGCCGTTCGGCTAGCTTCCCTTTCTAAATGACTGTCCTTACCCCAGAGATCAATGACCTCTGGTTTGGCCTCCTCCGCGTTCGCTCGCCACTACTAGCGGAATCTCGGTTGATGTCTTTTCCTGCCCCTACTTAGATGTTTCAGTTCAGGGCGTTCCCCACGTACGCCTATTTTATTCAACGCACGCTGATGCGGTATTGCCGCACCGGGTTTCCCCATTCGGAAATCTACGGATCAATGCGTATGTGCCGCTCCCCGTAGCTTATCGCAGCTTGTCACGTCCTTCTTCGGCTCCTGATGCCAAGGCATTCCCCTTGCGCTCTTATTAGCTTGACCATTTTTCTGGTTCTCAGAAAGAATTATGCAGGTCACAGAAGTTTTTCAATTTCTCGCTCGAATTGTAGTTTTACCCATAATTCCACAAAAAAATCTGTTTGCTTCGCCTTTCCAGCGAAGCACCCTCTGTTGCCTTGCTTATTATCTCATCATTTTTCCATTGTTCAGTTTTCAAGGTGCAGGC